>PVBE010436713.1_pt1 | contig 259439 bp, 208 predicted proteins | sample 1631181 | NCBI WGS metagenome assembly PVBE01 (sample SAMN08397723, study PRJNA350692) | Marine metagenome, whole genome shotgun sequencing project. | isolation source: water | place: Pacific Ocean | collected 2012-04 | reverse complement strand
CAGCTCGTTAGGCTACCGACCACCGGCCCCGGAAGCGCTGTTGTTGAATCCGGCTGCGCTGCGCTTCGCCGGCCTCAACAACCCCTTGTCAGCACCGAGTTACTGAGATAAGACGTGGTACTAACCGTGGGGTCAGGTCAGTTTCTGTAGTAACAACGGCGTTGCCGGCGGCAAGTTTCAGGTTTTCTGCACGACCCCCCAACAGTTTCGGAGGAATTCCCGCTCGCCTGAGCGTGCCGGCGTCGTACCATCGGGCGCCAAGCCGGGCAATCAAGAGGAATCCAACTCTGGAGATACGGACATGGGAGACGTCGTCTACCGATCGGAGATCGCCCTGACGCGGAACCGCGGCCCGCTACGTACCGCGACGATGCCCGGCGGCGAGTCGGTGGACTTCGGCGTGCACGGCGCCATCGCCGAGCACTACGGCGTCTCGATGGAGAGCTTCTCGCCGGTCAGCACGACCCTCGACTACGTGGTCGCCGCGGCCGCCGGCTGAATGACCGGTACCTTCGGCGGTGCGCTGGAGACGCGGGGCATATCGGCGAGCGACGGTCGTCTACGATCGAGCACCGTCGGCGAGATCGAGTCAGATGGCGGTACGCTGGTGATCCGTCGAATTCGCGTGACGTACCACCTCAGCGCCGAACACGATGCCGATCGCAGCGTGATCGACCGAGTCCTGCAGGTGCATGCGGGGGGTTGCCCGGTCTACCGGAGCCTGCACCCGCAGATCGAGATCACGGCATCGCTCGATCTCGAGACTGCCGACTGATCCTCTGGCGGCATCGACAGGTCCGGGGCCAGGACAAAGCGCCGGGCCGCCCGCTCCCGGTCGGCCCCAGTCGTCAGAGCCAGCGGTGCTGACGATACCAGTCGGCCGTTTCTTCGAACCCCCGAGCCGCATCGATTCGCGCCACGTGGCCCACGGCGCGCTCGATCTTGGTCACCTGGCAGACCAAGCCGGGACCGTCGAGCTCACGCAAGCGATCGCGGTTCATCAGCGCCGGTCGCCCGGTAACCCGAGCGCTCAGCTCGCCGGCCTCGGCGATGGCTCTCAGCAGCCAGCGCGGCACCGAAACCAACCGCACACGGCGATCGAAAGTCTCCGACAGCAACCTGGCGAAGTCCCCTTGCCGCACCGGCTCCGAATGGCCTACGAAGAACGTCTGGCTCTGAACGGCGTCGATTCCGGCCACACCCGTCTCGCCCACCGCTCGCAGAGCGGCGACGAGGTCGGCAACGTGGATCAACGTGTAGGCGGTTCCGGCGTCGCCGAGGACTGGGCACAGGCCACGCTTACCGCCACGAAACAGCGCCAAGAAGTCGCGGTCGCGAGGCCCGTAGACACCCGGCGGGCGGATAATCGCGTGGCGCAGATCTTCGACTTCCTGCACCGCAAGCTCGCCGGCAAGCTTGCTCCTTCCGTACAGGCTCAGCGGCGCCGGCTTGTCGCTCTCAACGCGCGGATGCTCGGGGGTTCCTGCACCGGCAGCGGCCTGGCTCGAAACGAGCACGAAGAAGGCCGCCGCGCGACGGGCGGCGAGCGCCGCCTGACGAGCGCCCTCGACATTGACCCGCGCGAACGACTGATAGTCGATCGCACGCGTCAGCCCGGCGAGGTGGTAGAGGACAGTGGCGCCCTCGCAGGCTGCCGCCATGGCGCCCTCGTCGAGCTCGCAATCGATACGCTGCACCCCATCGGGAAGGGCGTTAGCGCTCGATGGGCGCACCACGGCGCGCACTTCCCATCCGGAGTCCCGCAGGCTCTCGGCCAGGTTCCAGCCGATGAACCCGGTGCCACCGGTTATGACAGCGACCTTCACAGGCATCAGATTGCTACAGTCGCTTTTCGTAGATCCGGTAGGTCTTGGACCGCTGACAGCCAACCAGCCGGATGGCCTTGTTGATGCCGTCGTTGTCTTCCAGGGTCCACCCGCACTCCCCTCCGGTCCAGCCTAGCCTCTCGACGATGCGGATCGAGTGCGCAATCAGCGCCAGCTCGAGACCCTTTTGCCGATGCTCGGCCACTACACCCAGAAGCATCAGTCGGCATTGGTCGATGATGCTGCTCTTGCGGAGCAGGTGCAAGAAACCGAATGGCAACAGGCGACCGCGCATGCGCTTGAAGACCTGGTTCATATCCGGAACCGTGAGGCAAAAGGCGATCGGCTCACCCTCGAGCTCCATGATGAGCGCCAGCTCGAAGTTGAGGATCATCTTCATGTCCTTGGCGGTGTGAAGAAACTCCTCCTCGGTGGGCGGCACGAACCCCCAGTTGTTCGCCCAGGCTTCGGAGAAGATGCGCAGCACGGTGAGCGCATCTTGCTCGAAGTTCTTCTTGCTCAGCTGGCGAATCGTCGGCTTGGGATCGAGGCGACTCTCGATGCGCTTGAGAATGCGCTGCGCTCGCTGGTTGACGCTGTTCTCCATCGAGAACCACCAGGTCCAGAGATCCTTGGCCTTCTCGTAGCCCGCCGCCTCCACCCAAGCCGGATATGTGGCCGGGTTGTAGGCCGTTTGAATGTACGGATCGATATCGAAGGGCCCGACGAGCATGCCCGCAATGTCGTTGAGCGAAGGGTTGGCTGGCCCCCGCAGCGCACCGCGACCACGCCCTCTCATCCATTCTTCGGCCGCCTCGAGCAGGGCACCGGCCACCTCGGCATCTTCGGCCTCGAAGAAGCCGAAGAAGCCGAGGTTGTCACCGTGCGTCTCGTTGTGCCGATCGTCGTCGATGGCGGCGATCCGGCCCACCGGCACACCACCTCGCCACGCCAAGTAGAGCTCCATCGCGGCGTGGCGAAAGAACGGGTTCTTGGCGGTGTCGAGCAGGTCGCGCTCGGCGAGAATCAGCGGCGGAACCCAGTTCGGGTCGTGGGCGTACAAGCGGAACGGCAGCTTGATGAAGGCGTTGATCTCACGTTTGGTCGCCGCCCGGCGGACGGATACCTCGGGGACTCTGACGGCCTCAGCCATGCGTTCGGCCGCTACAGCCCACTAGGCAGCCGTGCTGATCACGCCGTGCCGACGGCCAGCATCGGCGAACGCGCTCAGCACGGTCTCGATCTCCTCGCGCTTGTGGCTGGCGTTGACCGCCATCCGAATGAGCGCCTCGCCCTCGGGAACGGCAGGCGGGAGCGCCGGCAAGGCGAAGATCCCGGCGTCCCAAACGTCCTTCCACATGACCATCGCGAGATCGGCGTCACCGATCGACACGGGGACGATCGGACCCTCGGAGCCCAGCGTGTTGAACCCCAATCCGCGCAGGCCCTTGCGGAACATCATCACGCGCTTCCACAGCCGCTCACGGTGCTCCGGCTCGCTGGCGAGGATCTCCAGCGCCTTGTGGGTGGTTGCCACCTGTGCCGGCGGCAGCGCCGCCGTGAACACGAACGGCCGCGCCAGGCACTTGATGTAGTCGACGATCTTGGCATTGCCGCCGACGAAGCCGCCCACCGAGGCAAACGCCTTCGAGAACGTTCCGATGATCAGGTCAACCTCGTCTTCGAGGCCGAAATGATCCGGCGTACCCCGCCCGTTGGGACCCAGGACGCCGGTCGAGTGCGCGTCATCAACCAGGACCCGAGCACCATAGCGCCGCGCCAGCGTGACGATGCCAGGCAGGTTAGCTATCTCGCCGCTCATCGAGAACACGCCGTCCGTGACGATGAGCTTTCCGGCAGCGCGATCGGCATCGCGCTTCAGCAGCGACTCCAGATGATCCATGTCGCCGTGACGGTACTTCCGCAACTGGCCATAGGAGAGGCGTGCTCCGTCATACAGGCTGGCGTGGTTCTCGCGGTCGAAGTACATGATGTCGCAACGTCCGACGACGGCAGCGAGGACACCGAGCGAGCCCAGGAATCCGGTGCTGAACGTCAGCGCCGACTCCCTGTTCAAGAACTCGGCGAGGTCGCGCTCGAAGGCCTCGTGAATACCGAGGGTGCCGTTGAGGAACCGCGAGCCCGTACAGCTCGTTCCGAACTCGCGCAACGCCGGCAAGCCGGCGCTCTGCACGCGTTCGTCCTGGCTGAGGCCGAGGTAGTCGTTGGAGCAGACCATGACCATCCGCTTGCCGTCGACCGTTACCTCGTTGCCGTTCTGGGCTCGTAACGCCTTGAAGTATGGGAAGAGCCCCATATCGCGCAGCTCGTTGGCGCGGGCGTAGTACTTGGAATCAGTCTTGTCGAACAGATCCACCTTCATGGTGGTGATTTCGGCTTGAGCCATTTCAGTCTCGCTCGCGCGAGGAGAGCTCCGACCGCCCGAGCGCGAAATGTGCTTCGCGCCGGGCACACCTTCAGGTCCTGGCCTAATCAACGACGCTCGAGTGGTGGGAACGCGGAATCAGGATTCCGACTGGTACTCGTCGATCCGGTCCCGCAACCGCTGAATCACGTCGTCGACGGTTTCGGTCTTCAGCAGGCGGATGAAGCGGCGGTTCCAACTACGAGCGGTGTCAACGTCGTCGACGACGTAGTTGACGATCCGCCACCGGTCCTCGCGTAGCAGGAGCTCGTAGTCGAGGGCAATGTCTTCGCCCTCGAAGTAGGCCAGCGTATTGACCACCGCTTGTTCGCCGTCGATCTCCTCGTTCAGGTAATCGAAGTGGTCCGCTCGATAGCGGCCCACCCCCTTTATGGAACGAATGCGTAGCAAATCACCGAAGACAGTCTTCCACTCACCGCACGTCTCGTCGGTCAGCTCGTACTCCACACAGATCTCATCGATCGCGCCGGTCGACATCGTTACGAAGTCGGTGACGTCGTTCATGACCTGGTAGACACGCGCCTCCCCCTCGGCATCGAGAGGGTCGTGCTCCGCGAGAATGGCGGAAATCTCCTCGTTTGACGAACGGATGGTCTCCATCGGGGTCGTGAAGTTCTCCGCGGCCTGGCCAACCGCTATCACGCCCAGAAAGAGCACCGACGCCATGAGGCTAGTCGAGGACGACTTGGCCATCAGCAATCCACTGTAGGTATGAAGAAAGGTCTCCGATGACAAAGGCCAACTCGGCCAAGGAGACCATCAACTCATATTCTCTCTTAACGACTTCCTGCTGTAAACGATAGTCTGCGCGGTAGGCCTTGATCAGTGGCTGCGCCTCGCCGATTCCGAGGTCGAAATCGTCGCCCGCAGATCGTAGCCAGCGGCGCGTTTCCCGGCGCGTATCGCGCACCACTTCCAGCAACTCGACGTTCTTCAACACGCCTTCAAGGGCGCGAATGACGTCGATCTCGATGCTCATCTGCAACGCCTGTCGGCGAGCCAAGGTAGCGTCGCGCTCGATTCGCCGACGCGCCACATCGACGCTGTGGCGAGCGAAATTCAGGTCCCAACGCACGTTCAACGCAGCCCCGACACGCGTGAAGTTGAACTCGTCGTAGGCGAACGGGTTCTTCTGATCGTCGCGCGCCGATGAGCGCGCGAAACCGAATCCGCCACCAATCAGAATCAGCGGCCAGCGATTGCTCTCGCTCAACTCCATGGCTTCGTCGAGCGCGCCGGCGGCAGAAGCCAGGGCGCGGAGCTGCGGATTGCGCTGCATGGCCGCCGCCTGCAAAGCAGGCAGCGCGGCGCGCGTCAGAGCCACCTCGGGCATCCCATCGTCGGCGAGCTCATACGCATTGCCGCTATCGAGACCCATCAGCGTGGCGAGCGCATCGCGCAGCAGCCGCTCGGTCTGGCGAGTTTCGAGGTAGACCGCGTCGACGTCGTAGCGGCCGGCGCGGATCTCCCACACGTCGTTGGGATCGATATCGCCTTCGTCGAGCTTCTGATCTGCCTGCTCGACGAGCTCGTCGTAGGAGCTACGCATGTCCTCGGCGATCGCGAAGGCGCGGCCCGCCGACAACGCTCCCCAATAGGTGCGGATTACCTCCTTCGACAACTCGTCGCGGGCCCGCTGGCTCTCGGATGCCTTGGCGTCTACGACCCCGCGCGCCGCTGCCGTGCCATGTCGCAGCCGGCCGAATCCGTACACCGGCACGGCGAACCCGATCTGGCCCTTGAAGAACGGGCCCAGATCGTTGAGGTCGCTAGACGTATCGGGCGAATTGAAGATATCGCCGCGGGCGCCGGGAACCACGCCGGAATAGCTGTCGAGTTGGATCTCCGGCAGCGACCAGAAGCTCTGCCACTGGTCGAGATCGACTTCGGCGCGCGCCACGTCGAGTCGGTGCGCCCGCATCAGCGGATTGGAATCCACCACCCGTGCCAACACGGCAGCGAGACCGAGGCGGCCCGCTGGGGCCGTAGGCGCCTGCGGCTCCTGTCCACTTGCGCTTGTTGCCGCCAGCAGGGCGATCGCCAAGAACAAGCTGACTGCCGGGTAGAGCTGGCGCCCATGGGGATCGGCGCGCATTGGATCTCCTGAAGGATCTGGCTAGAGGGTCGGTTCCGTTCGCAGGGGCAACTTAAGCGTAGCATCGCGCCACGCCGTGGCGGAGTTCGTTTGCATCCACATCGGGCCTGCCGCGCCCTCGCGGGATGAGCCTGGGCTTGACGCGTAGGAACCCTTCCTAGAGCCTTGAAACATGAGCCGCGCAGTTCCAGCGCGATCGACCCCCGTCACGACCGCTAGCGGGCATGGCCTGTCTGGCGTTGTCGGTTGGTCGTGCGACACGCCTGCCCAACCCATCCGCCTGTGAACGACCAGCTACCAATCCAGCGTCGCACCGCACGCGAGCGCACGATCTTCTACAAGGAGATCACCGCGGTCTGCCGATGGTCGCATCGCTACGCGTTCCTGTGGGTCGGGCTGACTCTCCTGCTCACCGTCCCGGCGTTCATGCGGGCGCGCACCCTCGAGCTCGACTCCGATCTGACCAGGCTGTTGCCGCAAGACAGCCCGGCGGTGCAATGGAGTCGGGATCTCGAGCCTCTGGTGGGCGACGGCGGCTACTTCAGCGTCATCTTCGAGGGGGGCGACCCGGAATCGCTGGCCCAGGCAGTTGACCGAACAGCCGCCCGACTGCAGCGACTCGAGGAGATCACCGACATCAACTACCGCTACCCCACCGACTTCGTACAGCAGTACCGCTATGGCCTCATGCCCTCCGATCAGATGGAGACGGCCATCGAGACGATCGAAGATTGGGAGGCGGAGGTGAATCCGTTCCTCGATGATCTCGATGATTCGGCCAGCCAGGAAGAATCCGACCTCGAGCGCATCGTGGGGCTGTACAGCGAGCTGCCCGAATACCACCGCGACGCCGACAACACGATGTACGGAATGATCCTCAAGACCAGCGAGGGTCTGACCGACCTGACCGGCCTACGCGAGCTCTACCAACGCGTCGATGGCATCGCCGGCGAGGAGGCGGCCGCTTCCGGGGTGGTCGTTTCTATCGGTGGCTCGCTGCGCACGCGGGTAGAAGAGTTCGACGTCATTGTCTCCGACGTCACCCGGACCGGGGCGGTGGCGGCGGCCGCCATTCTGTTGACGTTGGCGATCAGCTTCCGGTCGGTGCGCGTGCTTCCGGTACTGCTGTACCCGATCGCTGCGGGTTTGATATGGGCATTCGCCGTCGTGCCCGATCTGGTCGGCGATCTCAACACCATCACGTCATTTCTGCTGATGGTGCTGTTCGGCATGGGGGTCGACTACTCGATTCACCTGGTGAAGCGCTTCCGACACGAGATCCTCACCACCGAGCCCGAGATCGCCCTTGCCGAGACCTTCACCTCGACCGGACGCTCGGTCGCCACCTCGGGTCTTACGACCTCGTTCGGGCTGTTCATCCTGGCGGTATCCGATTTCAGAGGCTTCTCGGACTTCGGGCTGATCGGCGGCACGGCGATCCTGGTGGTGACCCTGTGCATGTTGCTGGTCATGCCGGCAACGTTGAGTGCCGGTTATCGGCTCGGCCTGGTTACGCCGAGCGCGCCGCGCTACCCGAGCGCTCGGCTGGCGATTCCTCCGAGCTGGTCAGCCGCCCTGCTGAGCACCCTGGTGATCGTCTCGGCGTACGCCTCGGCGTTCCTGCTGGAATTCGACTACGACTTCTCCAACTTCAGCGCCAACCTCGAAGAGCTCGACGCAATTCGCGACAAGCAGGAGCAGGTATACCCGATCTTCTTCGGTCCCTCTGCCATCTACGTGGCACGGGACCTCGAGGCTCTCGACCAGATGCTGGCGCTGATCGATGAGGCTGCGGAGGAGTCCGGATCGGTGATCGGCCGCGTGGCAAGCGTACGTGACTTCGCACCGGATGACGCGGAGATCCAATCGCGGCGAGACACCATGGGGCAGATTCAGGAGATGCTCGACCGGCGCTGGGTGAGTCGCATCGAGGATCCCGAGCGCGTCAGCATCATCGAGGACGTGCGCAGCTTCCAGATGCCCGACAGCCTGCCGACCGTCGGCGATCTCCCGAATTCGGTGCTGCAGGACATGATCACGCGCGACAACTCCGGTGCCTACATCCTGGGGCTGCACGCCACCGGCCCGGGTAAAGACGGCGTCACCACGATGCGTTTCGCCCGTGAGCTTTACGACCTGGAGCTACCGGACGGCATCCTCGGCCCGACCGGCGACAAGCCCGTGCTCGCCGAGATTCTCTGGCTGGTTACGCGCGAGGGCCCGCTCATTGTCGTCCTGACGTTTCTCGGGGTGTTCATCCTGGTGGTCATCGACCGCCGCGACGTAAACCAGGCGGCCTGGGTGCTGGTGCCGGTGGTGGCCAGCCTGCTGTTGACCTTCGGCGCGGTGATCACGCTCGGCTGGCGCGTGAACTTCTTCAACATGGTGGTGCTGCCAACGTTGCTGGGGCTCGGAGTGGATCACGGAGTTCACTACTATCGGCGCTGGCGCGAGCTGGATGGCGATACGGCGGCGACGCAACTGGAGCTCTTCGAACCCATTACGGTGGCCACGTTGACGACCATCATGGGGTACGCCGGAATGGCCTTCGCGCACCACCCTGGGCTGCGCTCCATCGGATTGCTGGCGGTAGTCGGGCTGCTGTGCACCTGGCTGACAGCGGTGGTGTTGTTGCCTGGCCTGCTGGTCTGGCATCGCGACCTCGGCAACGGCGTTACCGAGGAGGAGATCCTCACCGACCCCGACGAGGCCCTGGACGCGTAGCAGATGGCCAGCGCGCCGCGGAGCGCGGTGGCGTGCGATTGCAGGCGCTACTTCCGCCGCTTACCATCACGTTTCCAGGTTGGGGCGTCGTCCAATTGGCAAGACATGCGGCTCTGGACCGTAGAATCGGGGTTCGAGTCCCTGCGCCCCAACCACTCAGCCTTCGGTCGAACAGGCTTCTGTTCAGCGCGCCGCTGCCGCACAAGCGCGCGTGAAGGGCCCACGCCGGCTACACGAGCGCGCCCGGCGACCGTTCGCCGGGGTTCCGACGCTTCTGAGCCCGTTCCGCTGCGGAGAACACGATGACCCAGAACAGCTGGCACCCACGGTTCGCGATCCTCGCTCTGGTCCTTGCGCTCGGCGCCCCGCTGGCAGCACAGAACGCTCAGCCGCTCGACACACGGTATGGGGACGAGATCCGCGCCCACACGACCGACGAGAAGTTCCTGACGCCCATCGTCGAGGTGTTGCCGGCCTCCACCACCGTTCCCACGCCGCTGGAGTTCCACGGTTACATCGCCGGGGCCGAGGGGCACCTCACCTACGCCGCCGACGTGCACGCCTACATGCGGGCCGTCGCCGACGCGTCACCACGGGTACAGGTCTTCCGAATGGGGGAGACCGAAGAGGGCCGTGAGCGCATTCTCGTTGTGGCGGGAAGCGATGAGTCGATGGCCAACCTCGACGGCTATCGTGAGATCACGGCTCGGCTTGCCGACCCGCGCCACCTGACCGACGAGGAGGCGGCCGAGTTGATCGGCCGTGGCAAGGCGATCTATTGGGCGACGGGCGGGCTTCACTCGCCCGAAACTGGCTCGCCGGAGATGCTCATGGAGCTCATCTACCGCTTCGCGGTCGACGAGCGGCCCATCTTCAACGAGATTCGCGACAATCTGATCTTCATGGCCACCCCGGTGGTCGAGGTAGATGGGCGCGAGCGCATCATCGACATCATGCGCTACCGCGCCGCCAACCCGGGCAAGGCTGCCCCGGGGCTCGTCTACTGGGGCAAGTACATCGCCCACGACAACAACCGCGACGGAATAGGGCTGGCGTTGTCCCTCTCCCGGCAGTCGATCGATACGTACCTGGGTTGGCACCCACAGGTAATGCACGACCTGCACGAGTCGGTGCCGTTTCTCTACATCATGAGCGGCCACGGCCCGTTCAACTCCTGGCTCGACCCCATCACCACCGAGGAGTGGGTGGAGATGGCGTGGACCGAGGTACGGAAGATGAACGAGTGGAACGTGCCGGGTGTCTGGACGTTCAACTTCTTCGACGGCTGGGCCGCCAACTACATGATCTACGCCGCCATGGGACGCAACTCGGTCGGGCGCTTCTACGAGACGTTCGGCAATAGCGTCCCGGAGACGCAAATGCGGGAGATCGGCGAGCAGTCGCAACGCGCCTGGTACCGCATGAACCCGCCCACCCCCAAGGTGCTGTGGTCGCTGCGCAACAACACCAACCTGATGCAGAGCGCCCTCGTCGTGGGGCTGCACAACGTGGCCACGAATAAGGATCGCTTCCTCGACACCTTCTATCGCAAGGGCAAGCGGGCGGTGCAGAAACCGAGCCTCGAGGGCCCTGCTGCCTGGGTGATCCCGGCTAACGGGCCCCGCCCGCTGTTGGCTCGACGGCTGGTCAACCTGCTCCGCGCGCAAACAATCGAGCTCCACTCCGCGTCGGAAGATTTCGAGATCGAGGCCTCCCACCGACCCGATGACAGCGAGACCGTGCAGTTCGCCGCTGGCGACGTCATCGTGCGTATGGATCAGCCATACAGCCGGCTCGCCGACATGTTGCTCGACTACCAGTACTACAACCCCGACGACCCCCGTCCGTACGATGACACCGGCTGGTCGCTCGGACCCCTGTTCAACATCGATACCTACCGCGTGCAAGACACCGCGGTGCTCGATGTCGGCATGTCGGCGCTCGGTGCGACCGCTTCGAGCGGTGGCATCGACGGCAGCGAACCCACGCTGGTTCTTCCATCGACCGGCGAGCCGGAGGTAGCCAGCTTCCGCTTCGCGCTGCCCGACGTGGCAATGCGCGCCGCCGAGGTCGAGTTCACCGTCGACGACACGACCTACCCGGCCGGCAGCATGCTGATCGACGGCGGCGATGTCGACGTACGCCAGCGGGCAACCGACGCGGCGACACAACTCGGGTTGCGGCTGCGCTCCATGCCCTCGACGCCCGTTATCGCAACGCACGACATGCCGATACCGCGGATCGGCGTGGCTCACACCTGGATCAACACCCAGAGTGAGGGCTGGTGGCGCTACGCGCTCGACGACGCCGGCGTTCCGTACGAGTACGTCTCTACTGACGCCATCGGCGAGACCGAAAACCTTAACGAGCGCTGGGACGTGCTCATCATGGCCCCCGGCTGGGGCGACGTCACCCGGATCGTACAAGGCGCTCGTAGCAATCAGCCAATTGCCTGGCAGACCACCGAGATCACCCCCAATTTGGGCCGCATCGACTCGACCGAGGACATGACCGCCGGCATCGGTTTCGACGGCGTCGCCAAGATCCAGCGCTTTGTCGAGAACGGCGGCGTGATCATCGCTGCGACCAGCTCGGTGAGCTTCCTTTCCGAGACCGGCATCGCCCCCTATGTGCAGGTCGACACGACTCCTTCGGACATGAAGGCGCGTGGCGCCCTGTTCAATGCCGAGATCACCGACCAACTCAGCCCGATCGCCTACGGGTACGACGAGGACACGGCGGTGTATTTCAGCAACGCCCCGTTGCTGCGCGTCAGAGCAACTCCGAGAGGCAGAGGATTCGGCGGCGGAAGCGACGGGGACGAGCGGGCGTCGGGTCGCCGCGGCGATGACGTGGTTCCGGGTCACCCGCCGTACGTCGATCCCGAGGGCAAAGCCGATGACGACGAGGCAAACGATGAGGGGGACGACGAGGAAGAGGACGAGACGCCGTATTTCGACGACGGTCAGGACCTCACCGACCGTATGCGTTTGCTGGCGGGGCATCTGGTGCCATCGCCCGATCGCGTGCCGCGCGTGGTGATGCGCTTCCACGATCGCAGCAGCAAGCTGTTGATCTCGGGAATGCTCGGCAACGGACGAGCGCTGGCGTCACGGCCGGCAATCATCGACGTTCCGGTGGGCGACGGCCACGCGGTCTTGTTTGCCATCAACCCGATGTGGCGTAATCAGACCCATGGGCAGTATGCGCTGGTGCTCAACACGCTGCTGCACTTCGCGGCGTTGGACGCCGGAAGATAACGGATAGAGGGACGAGACCGATGGCACAGATCACTGTTTACCGGAGCCCTGGCTGAGCACCGTGTAGGCAAGCGGAGGAGTTTCTTTCGCAAAGGGGAATCGAATTCGACTCCATCGACATCACGATGCTCGATGATGCCTTCGGGACGCTGCGGTCAATCACCGGCGGCCAGGTGGGGACACCCACCGTGGTAATCGGCGACGAGTTCCGCATCGGCTTCGATCCGGCATGGATCGAGGCCCACCTACCCGAATAGCCGGCAACTTCCCGAATAGTCGGTAACCTTTAGGCTCCGGAGGTCAAACCCCCCTGAGACGGGTCGTTGACGGCTGTCCCGCGCCAGGCCCAGGTCGTGAGTCTGAGCTTCTCTCCAGCCAGGAGTACTGACATGCACCGTTTCGCCGCAGTTGCCGTGCTCGTAGTTCTCGCCACGGGCGGCCTTGGCGGCGGCGAACTGCAGGCTGCTGGGACGCCAGCCTCCAACGATGACCTGTACGCGCCGTGGGCGCGGGTGCTGACCGGTTACGTCGACGATGAGGGGCTGGTGGACTACGCCGGGCTGAAGGGCGCTGGCTTGGCCGATCTCGAGGCGTTCATGACCGCGATCGCTACCGTCGAGCCGGCCTCGTTCGCCAACGATCAGGAGCGTATGGCGTTCTGGATCAACGCCTACAACGCGGTGGTGATCTGGGGGGTCGTGGAGCGCTACCCGCTCGACAGCGTGCGCGATGTCGGGGCCCTGTGGGGGCTGATCGGCGGCTTCTTCAAGCAGAAGTACCCGGTGGCGGGCAGCGACATGAGCGCCGACAACATCGAGCACGACACGCTGCGCGCGCGCTTCGACGACGAGAGGATTCACTGGGCCCTCGTCTGCGCCGCCTTCGGCTGCCCGAGGCTTCTAGACCGACCGTACCGGGCAGAGACGCTCGACGAGACGCTGGCGCAACAGTCGTACGAGTTCTTGCGACAGCCGCGCGGCCTACAGCTGGACCGCGACGGCGGCACGCTCTACGTGTCGAGCTACTTCGACTGGTACGAGGACGACTTCAAGGCAGTGGCGGAAGATGTGGTCGACTACGCGCTCCGCTATGCACCCGCTGACGACGCCGAGTACATCAGCGAGCACCGCGACAAGATGCGCCTGCAGATCATGGATTACGACTGGGCGCTCAACGATCAGCCAAAAGGTCCTAGGAGCCGTCGGCCGGTGCCGCGCGACTGAGGGCCCAGAGCTTCCGTACCGTCACGTAGTCCGACAGCATCGCCATCCGTGCGATGCGCAGGCCGGTACGCCCTCCGCGCCAGCCACCTTGAACGACGAACTCACGGACGAATGCCGCCAGCGGCACGATACCGATCCACCAAACGGCGGTCAGCCCGTTGACGCGGCGCCCGGCGTCGTACCAATCCGCCGCCGCCAGACTCGAGTAGCGCTCGCGCTTGGACTCCATCTCGTCTAGATCGACGTACGTGTGGTGGTCCAGATGGCCGGGGAGCGCGCCCAGCTTCCCACCGTTGATCAGCTCCGGGTACTCGTGCACTCGGCGATCGACGTAGCGGGCGCTGCCACGACGGAACAGACGCAGGTGAACGCACTTGTACCAGCCCGCGAAGCTCACCGGCTCACCGAAGAGCCAGGTCAGCCTTCGTAGCCGATAGCCATCGAGCCCGGCACCGTCAGCCTCGACCACCTGCCGGATACCGTCGGCTAGCTCGTCGGTGACTCGCTCATCCGCATCCAGCACCAGGATCCAGTCGCCGGTGGCCTGCTCGATGGCAAACTGCTTCTGACGCCCGAAGCGATCCAGTGTTCGTCGATGCACCTTGTCGGTGTAGCGACGCGCGACCTCGCGCGTGCTGTCGGTCGAGTCGTCGTCAACCACGACGATCTCGTCGCACCACGCAGCCGAATCGAGGCACTCGGCAAGGTTGTCTTCCTCGTTACGTGTGATGACGACGAGCGAAAGGGTGGCCATACGCCTCGAGCTGCCTACCGGCTACGCGGAGATGCCCTGCTTCACTGCCTGCTCGATCGCATCGCAGAACCGGTCGAGCTCCTCCAGCGTCGTGAACACGCTCGGCGAGATCCGCAGGCCGGTGAACTCCGCATGATTGATCGCCACGGTGATGATGCGGTGCTCGGTCCACAGCCAGTCGTTGAGCGTCGATGTGTCGATGCCCTCGACGCCGACGTTGGCGATTCCGGCGGCCTTACCGGGAGCCTGGCTGGTATTCAGGTAGACGCGGTCAGAAAAAGCCTGTAGGCGGTTGGCCCAGTGGTCGCGCAGGTAAACGAGCCTGGCCTCCTTGCGTTTCGCGCCGATGCCTTGATGGAAGGTAAGCGCGTCACCGATGGCGAGGTAATTGGCTGCCGGGTGCGTACCGATCTCCTCGAACTTGCGAATGTTCTCGTCATTCCGCTCGTGTGCTGCCATCAGCGGCCACAGATCCCGGATCTTGTCGCGACGCACGTACAGCAGCCCGGTGCCGTGGGGCGCGAACAGCCACTTGTGCAGGCTGGTGGCGTAGTAATCGCACTCCAGGTCGGAGATCTTGAAGTCGAAGTGAGCCAGGGTGTGCGCACCGTCGACGATCACCGGAATACCGCGACGCCGGGCCATGTTGGTGACCTTGGCCACCGGCAGGATCTGACCGGTGAGGTTGATCATGTGGCACATGTGAATGATGCGCGTGCGCGGCGTGATGTTGCTCTCGAACAGGCGCACGATCGCGTCGTCGTCGTCGGCCGGAACCGGCACCGAGATCTGCTTGAGCACGACGCCCTCGCGCCGCTCGCGCTGCTTGTACGTGGTGATCATGCGGCCGTAATCCTGATTCGTCGTCAGGATCTCGTCGCCGGGCTCGAGGTCGATGCCGAATTGGCAGATCTGCAGCCCCTCGGAAGCGTTGCGAACCAACGCCAGCTCCTCGGCGTCGGTGTCCCACTCCATGGCCAGGCGCTCCCGAATCTGCTCTCGCTGAGGCTCGAGGATCTGCCACATCGCGTACGTCGGTGAGGTGTTGGAGTAGTCGAGGTACCGCTTCATCGCATCCTGAACAGGAAGCGGCGAGGGACTGACGCCGCCCGAATTCAGATTGATGATGCCGGCCTCGGCGCTGAAGGCCTGGCGCACGTCGTACCAGAAGTACTCATCATCGGCGAGCTCGCCGGCGGCGCCTGGATGCGTCGCCAGCCGCTCCGCCACCGTCAGGGCGTGGGCCCGGCGAGCCGGGCTGAGAAACGCACCGCCGTACGCGGCAGCGGCCGGCCAAGAGAGCGCTCCGAGCAATTGACGCCGATTGACCATCGCATGTACCTCGTTACCGAGTTGGGGAGCCCGATCAGTGCCGGATTCTACCCCGCAAGGTCCGCACGGCCCACCGCCAGGCGTAGACGCCTCAGTGGCAGCATTGCTGCCCGGGATCGTCGGGCGCGGTGAACTCCTCAGAGGCGAACAGCAGTCGGATCCAGCGCTTGTCGGTATGCAACGTGGGCTCCAGATCGACGCGCACGACGCGTCCGTCCGGCTCGACGTAGGCCCGATCGATTCCGAAGCCGACATCGAGCTCCCAGGCATGCATCGTGCGCGGTCCGACCTCGACATCAGTGCTCGACCCGAGCTCGAGCTTCCAGGTGTCGAAGTAGCGATCACGGTTGCTGAAGTTGTCGCGCTCGCGCGACAGCCAGTCGCCAACAACCACCGGTCGAAACGGCGAGACGGGGATGCCTCCCGGCATGAAGAACATGAACTCTCGCTCGACCTTCTTGGCATCGCCTTCGGGGTCGATCTGCTCGAACAGGGTCGGCATGGCGATGCTCAGGAAGCCCGGATTGGCGAACGCCGGGTCGGCCTCGATGCACATGCCGAGTGAGGTCCCCAAACAGCCCAACGACGACGGCATCCAGGCATAGAGGCCGCTAGGCCGGTCGAGATCCATGTGGCGGTAGCCGGGAACGCTGACCTTGAAATCCCAATCGCGGGTGCCGGCCTTGACGTCCTTGCGAAACCGCTTGTCGGCCTCGCTATATGTAAAGGTGACGATGCGCCGGCTGTCCTGGGCCATCCTCTCGCCGCGTTGCTCGAAGCGTTGTTCGAACTCGACGCGCATCGGAAAGCCGTCGAGCGTGACCCGCAAGCGGCCCTCCACGTGCACGCTCATGAGCTGGTCGGTGGGCCTCAAGGCACCCCGAATCAACTCGAGACGATCATGCCCAAAACGAAAATCAGCAATCTTGGTGCCGTCTTGCTCCCCGAGACCATCGAACACGATCCACCACTCGGCCACCTCGCCGCTGGCCACTGCGTCGGGCGGACCGAGGATATAGCGACGCTCCTCACCCGGCCTGAAACCGAAGGCGGAGTCGGTGCGCATCGCTTGCGGCCGGGCCACAACGGCACCGGCCACGACGACGGCAAGCACCAGCGCGGCGCCGCCGGTGCGCAACAGGAAGGAAATCTCGCGTAGATGGCCGGTAATCATGACTCGGATACTATCAACGGGACCGAGGCGCCGGCCATGACAGCCGGCACCGTCGTGGAACGCCACGTACGGAATGAGCGCAAGCATGGAACCTCTCGCCGATTGTTGTGAGCAAGAAACGGCCCGAAACCTCGCCAAGCATCGCCGGGTGGCCCGCTGCGACGGGTGCGACAGCCTCGTGCTGTCGTACGGCGATCGCGCCGACTACGACCGCACCATCGCAGAATTAACCAGCAACGGCGTGGCGTTTCAGGTCGGGTCGCGTGGCAAGCTCCTTTTCATTGCTTACCACCGTTGACGCGACGCTCGCGACCCGAGCTGCTCGAGGGCAAACTCGCGGCACCTGGTTGCCCGAGGTGAAACGCCGCACCATCTGGTGCACGGTGCTCGTGGTAGCCCGGCTCATCGGCCTTGTGCTGCCCGGGACGATGATCGGCGGCGAGTTGAGAGCCCAGATTCCTGCGGAGACGACCCCCGAGAGGCCCCTCTCTTGCAAGCTCGGCGTGGTGCTCAGCGGCGGTGGGGCGCGCGGTATCGCCCACCTGGGGGTGCTGGAGGTGCTCGAGGAGCACGGCGTTCGCCCCGATTGCATCGTTGGCGCCAGCATGGGCGCGGTCATCGGCTCGCTCTACGCCACCGGCCATTCGCTCACCACCATCCAGACGCTGTTGTCGGGGTTGAGTTGGCGAACCGTGTATATCGGCTCCCACAACCGCCGGCTGCAGCCGATTCTTCATCGGCTCGAGCGGCAGCGGGCGAGCGTACGCCTTGGGATCACCGCGGATGGCGTGCGCGCCCCGCGCGGCCTACTCAGCGACGCAATGGCGAATCGCCTGTTGATCGAGCACCTGGCGCCGGCCAATTTCGATACCGGGCGCCAATTCAAGGCACTGTCGATTCCATTCCGCACGCTCGGCACAGATCTGCTCTCCGGCGATCGCGTGGTGTTGTCGTCGGGCGACCTGGCGCGCGCCGTGCGCGCCAGCATGTCGGTACCGCTCGCCTATGCCCCGGTGCCCTGGGAAGAGGCATTGTTGGTCGACGGGGGGCTCTCCGACAACGTCCCGGTGAGTCTGGCAAACGACATGGGTGCGGAGCTCACGTTGGCGGTCGACACCTCGACCCCGATCGACGTATCGGTGAACCCCGACCTGTTCGGGGTCACCGAACGAATCATCGACCTGCTGTTCGCCGAGACGAACAGCCGCTATGGCGAAACTGCCGACATCACGATCGTGCCCGACCTGGAGGGTCGCAGCTTCGCCGACTATTCGCGCATCGATGAGCTGATCACGGCGGGTCGCGTGGCGGCCGAAGCCGCGCTCGAGCGTATCCCCGCACGATTCAAGCAACCGCAGCTCGCCACGCGGAGCCCGGCCGACGAGCACGTCTTCGGCCCCCGCGTTGTTCGAGGCATCGAGATCACCGGTAACGAGTACCTCTCCGACCGCGTCATTCTGCGCGAGTTTCGGGTACGCGTCGGGGAGCCATTCAATTGGCGGCAAACCCTCGCCAACCTCGATCATCTGCACGCCTCCGGGCTCTTGCAGAGCGCCTGGCTCGATCTCGCGCCGGAGGGGGTCGACGGCATCCAGTTACTCTTGCACGTGCAGGAGGAGTACCGCCAAACGGTCGACGTCGGTCTTGCATACCAGAGCGATGATCAGGCCCAAGCGATGGCACGCTTCGAGGTCCGCAATCTCCTGGGCTCCGGTGAACGGCTGCAGATCGCCGGCTCGGCCAGCGCCAAGGACCTGGGGTTCGGAGTGCGGCTGCACGGCGAGCAACTCCTGGGCGCGCATGTCGGATACCAGGTCGACGCCGAGCTGCGCCGCGAGAGGCCGAAGATCTTCGAGGCTGGAGAGATCGTCGCGCGCGCCGAGTTTCGCCGGCGGCATGTCGCGCTGCGCACCAACCTACCGTTCGGCCTGAACCATCTACTGCAGCTTGGGGTCCGGGTGGGCGAGGTGGAGACCATCGAGCGGCTTGGCCTTCCGTACGCTCACCAAACTCGCCCGCACCGTATGCTGACCGCCAACTATGTCTGGGACAACCTCAGCTCGCTCGCCATGCCGGTTCGGGGGCGCCACTTTTCGGTACAAGCAGAGCGCAATCTCGAGGGCCTCGGTGGCTCGTCTCCCTACTGGCGCCTGCGCATCGATGGCACCAGCGCGCTGCAGATCGGCAGGGTGAACTTCACGGGCCGGATGCTGTACGGATACTCCTCTTCAGTGCTGCCGCTGTACGAACAATTCCGAGTCGGCGGCCCCGAGCTCGTCCCCGGCCTGGCTCGCGACGAGCTGTGGGGCAACCAGGCACTGGCGCTTCGGGGCAGCTGGGAGTCGACCTCGCCTCGGTAGCTCGACTCTATGGACGTGTCGGGGCCGGCGGTACTTGGGAGCGTCCCGGAGAGACCACCCTCGACACGGCGATCGTCGGTGGCGGGCTCGGTCTTACCGTGACCACTCCTATCGGTCCGCTGCAGCTCGATTACGGGTGGGCCGAGGGCGGCCGCAACCGCCTCTACTTCGCGATCGGCTGGCAGTAGGCGATCGATCCCGGCGACGCGGCGTCGGTCCAGCCGGATACCTCAGGTCGAGCGCGCCTGGCGAAGGTGCTCGCGGATCGCCTCGACGAACCGTGGCACGGTGTCCCAGACGTCGCCGACGATCGGATGCACGAGCGGTGTCGGCTGTTGCTCGTTGAGCCTCATCAGGGGTGCGTTGGGGTCGACGTTGAACGACAGGATCACCGCCCGGTCGCCGATGTAGTCGACGTGCTGCGGCGCCCCGGATACGGCCAGCGCGATGATCAGCTTGGGGTTCACAGCGACCCCGGTCTGCCCGATCTGACGATCGGCGGGAAGTAGCTCGAGGTCCTGCGTCACCTTTCGAGTTGCCCCGATCATTACGTTCCGTAGGCCCATCTCGTCAACGAGCAACCGACGCAGCGGCTCGGCAAGCTCGGCAATGCCTTCGCGGCCTCCAGCGCCATAACCGAAGTCGATGATGATCTCGGCGTCCCGCAGGCTGCTCGGGTCGCTCGCCAGGCTGGCCAGCAGTCGGGCCAGCGGATCACGGCTGCTGTCGTACACCAACCGCGGCGACCACTGGTACACCTGGGGCTCCCGTTCCTGTCTCGGGGATGACCGAGCGCCGTCGAGATCGAGCTCCACGGCGTCGCGCAGCGTCAGCACTCGCAGGCCGCCCTCCAACGGCAGCTCGGCCTCGGCGCGCGCCGCGCCCCCATAGATTCGTGTACCGACATGCGCGTGGTCACCACCGTTGGAGATCGAATCGACGTTGTACCAGCTCCAGCAGCGACCGGCCTCGGTGTTGGCGATACCGCCCGTTGCGAAACGGGCAAACAGCTCGTTCGCCCAACTTGCCGCCAGGAGCCACCGGGGTTCGCCGCGGTACATCGCCCAGAACTCCTCGAGCCACTCGAGATGACCCGGGGCGCTGAAACCCGCAGCTCCGTCCAAGCCCACTACATATAGTCGTCGGGGTCGCGTGGCGGCGAGCACGAAGCCCGCCGCAACCTCTGCGGAGAGCTGATCGGTATCGACGGGTATCACCACGTCGAGTGCCACGCCGACGCCACCGGCGAGCTCTCGAGCCAGACGCAGATCAGTGCTTGCGCTGGCCGGAAACTCGACCCCGGTGGGCGTCAGGACGAACAGACAGCTCGGCGCCGGGTCGTCGGGCTGCTCACCCATTGAGAGCAGACGCGGCCCATAGGCGTCGGCCGCACCGGTCGCCGCGCCGCCGGACCCCGCAACATCGATCAACACGCCAGCAGCGTCCTCCGGCGAGTCGACCCGGCGATCGTGTCCGGCGCTGCTAACCGGCGGCCGGGCACGATGACGAACGCTGATGGCAGATCGGTCTCCGGCCAGGGACGCAGCCGAGAGACGCTCGATCTCGACCGTCGCGGCGCGCACCCAGGCGCCGAGATCGCGGGTCCTCGGCTCGCCGAGCTGTGGGAGCATCGCAACGACGCAGGGCATGGATACCGAGAGCTCTCGTCCAGCCCACGAAGACGCCGCGATCTCGAGCTTCGAGGCCCTGCCATCACCCCAGCGCAGGCTCGCGATATCTCCATAGACTTCGCTGCCCAGAGCCGTGGCCAGGTAACTGGGCACGACCCCTTGCTCGGTATCGGCGGCGCGCGCACCGCACAGCACTAGCTCCGCGGGCCGGCGCCTCAGCGCCGCGGCGATCACCCGAGCCACGTAGCTTCCATCATGCCTCGCTGCGCCCGTACCGTTGGCGGCGGGCGACTCGAGATGCACGGCGTGATCGGCCCCGAGCGCGAGTGCCCGTCGCACGACCTCGGCTCCTTCTGCCCCAGCTACCGTGTAGGCGCTCACCTTGATACGTTGCTCGGCGCGTTTCTTGAGCTTCAGCGCCGCCACCAACGCGGTCTCGTCGGCCGGATTGGTGAGGCGGAGGGGCTCGGCGAACCCGCCCCCGGCGAGTCTTGGGCGTGGTGCAGCAGCCGGCACCGGCTTGAGCAAGACGGCAATCTCGATGTCGCCGGCCACCTCGGGCTGGGGCCGCGGCTCGATCAGATCGTCGGGCATGAGCCCCCAACCCTCGGCCGGCGCTCCGACCTCCTCCAGGGAGAGGAAACCGAGCTGTGTCTCCGGCGGGTATCGTCCCTCGGCCAGATACGCCAGGGCGATCTCGTAGCGCCGCTCGAGGGCCGCAATGCGGGACGCGGCGCGCTGAACGAACAGCCGCGACACCCGCTCCAGACGCTCCTGGTACTCGGCAGGCACTTGTCGGCGCGCCGCCCACTCGAGACGGTAGAGCACCGCGTCGACTACCTTGGTCAACCCGGCGATCTCGGCCAAACGAAAGAAACAGGGTTGCATCCCGACGTTCGCCCAGACTTGCTGACCGAACCGTTCCACTGCCCCACCGACGTGGCCGAGCAAGCGCCGCCTGGCTCCATCGAGCGTCGCGACGAGCTCCGGGTAGGCCAGCTCGCGAGCCTCGGGTTCACCCGCGTCGGGGCGCCGATCCGGCGACACCCGCTGCACTAGATCCTTCAGCAGCAGGAAACGCTGTACCTCGTTGGTGCCCTCGTAGATGTTTAGCACCCGGGCATCGCGCCGCGTCTTTTCGACGCGGTGCAGCCACGTCTGGCCCTCGAGCCCGCGCGCTCGTTCCATCCAGTCGATGCAGTCGTGCTCCGACTCGGTGCCGTAATACTTGCCGATCGCAGATTCCATGCGCACCGAGCCGGTGCGCTTGTTGTCGAGCAATCCGATCATCTCGTAGGTTACCGACGCGGTCCCGGCGAGCTCCTCGGCGACACGTCCCATCCAGTACCGCTCCAGCCTCCGTGCCGGGTCGCGAGGCGAGTACTCGAAACCGGGGGCGACCTCTCCGCGCAGATACGGGATCGCGTCGGCGGCGAGCTCGGCGATCGTCGAGTGGGTCGTGACCGCCAATCCTGCACGCCCGGTATTGAGGGTTTCGAGCGCGTTGACCTGACCACGGCCGCGGAAGCCGATGATCGCCTCGTGCGGCACGCGAACGTTGTTGAGCGACAGCTCGTTGGTCGGCGAGCCGCGCTGTCCGAGCTTCTCCTCGTCAGCGCCCACGACCAGCCCTTCAGCGTGCCGGTCGACCATGAACCCGGTCACCCCTTCCGGGTCGGTGCGCGCATACAGCACCATACAGTGACAGAAGCGCCCGTTGGTGATCCACATCTTGGCACCGTTGAGGACCCAGTACTCGTAGAACAGCTCACCGGCGGCATCGGTGCGCAGCTGCCCGATGTCGCTGAAGTGCACCTTGCGGTCACCGTGCAGGTAGAACCGGGTGCGCTCCGCCGCGTCCTTGTCGTAGTCGTAATCAGAATGATTGATCAGGGCCGGTGCGGCGCTGTTCGAGAAGCGGTAGAGCAGACGCCGGCCGCTATAGTCGTGTTCCACCCGGTCGGCGTCGAGAAGGTTGCGCCGATGGCGCTCGTTTTCCTGGTCGAGCCAGAACCACAGCACCCCGTCAGCGTCACGCTGCACGCGTCGGCGGTCGGCGCGGGCGGTTGTTTTGACACCGCCCGAATCCGACCCGGCGGTCGGCTCGGTGAGCGCAAACGCCGAGATATACCCGGCTGAGATCGTCTTCAGGAAGAGCTCGTGCGCACGGCGGCGGCGTGGGTACTCCTGGAGCCGCTCGTCGACGGCGCCCCAGACGTCGTCGATGAGCTCGCGCGCCTGCCGCAGATGCGTACCGAAGCTGTCGAGATCACGCTGCTGCCCGGCCCGCAACGCGTCCTGAAAGGCTCGCAAGAAGCCGCCGCCGAGATACTTCAACACCATCGATTTGCCGACGCGCGCCTCGACCAGCGATCCGAGATCGGCAGTCGCCGCGGCAAGCGCGCTCGCCTTCGGCCGTCTCAGCATCGCCAGGAGACCGTCGAAGCCGTCGCGAAGCTCGCCGAACACCTCGGGATGCTCGCGCACTCGCTCGAGCTCGGCCTGGGCACGGGGCAAATCCTGGTACAGGCCGATGAGCGCCGGTGTCGTGCCGATGCTGGTGTTGCCCATGATTGCCAGCGACAGCGCCGCGTCACCGTATCGGCCGATGAGCATGCTCAGGATGTAATACTCGGCCTTCAGCGCTCCCTCACCCCCGAGATCATTGGCGATCGGCATGCGCATGAAGCCCCGCCGGACCATGTAGTCGAGGTCGCGGTCGGGAATCATGTGGAGCTTTTCCAGATAGCGCCCGTAGGGCATCCCGTCGAACTTGGGAGCCTCGAAGCGCTCGCGTAGCTCGGTCTCGAGCTGACTCCGGTAGCCTGCGAGCGCAGGGTCGTGGGCCAGGATCTCGGGCACGCAACGACGGGAAACGGGATCGAATCCCTTGCGAAGCCACTCGCCAGACTCGTACGACTGGTCGGCCGTGTAGACACTCTCGTAGGGCTCGGCGTCCGGGATTGACACGGCTCCGGCATCGCCATGCTCGAGCAGCTCGTCTCCGGCGGCAAGGGTTGCCGGGGCCAGCTTCGCCGCCGTGATCGAGGTGGCTGTCTCGGCGTCGAGCCGATCGATCGCCAGCCGCGCAGCCTCGACCATCGCCTCGGTAGGAATACCGCCGTCGAGGCGACGAGCCGATCGCACCAGCAAGCTCTTGGCGGCGAGCACTTGGATCACCACCCTGCCTGCAACATGGGCGATCAAGTCGTTGGCGCCCCGATCGAGATCCTGAGCCCACTCCTCGACTCGCTGGCACACAGCCTGGTAGCGACGCGCCGGCTCGCCCAACAAGGCATGCTGGGCGGCGCGCGCCGTCCACCGTTGCTCGGCATCGCTGCACGGAATCAGGCCGCCGCCCGATTCAGCTGCCGCAAGCCGACGCTGCCCGACCTGGACACACAAGGCATCGTCGTGACCGAGCAGAAATCGAAACGCCGCACTGTCGCGATAGTACTTGGCGATGTCGTCATCTTCGGAAAAGGCCGTGCCCCCGAAGATCTGGCCGGTGTTGTAGCTGAATGAGCCCTCACCCGGACCGAACGCCTGACTAGCCAACACCTTGCTGGCCGCCAGCCCGCTCCAGTCGTCGCCCCCGCCCGGGTTGGCAAGCGCTGACGACTCCAGCACGTAGCGGTGCACCTCCATCTCGGCGAGCATCCGTTTGACGGCGCCGAACTTGGCAACGGTGTCGCGGCCGGCCTCGTCTTCGAAGGCTCCTGGAAACTGCACGCGGCCACTGGCGTGCTCGCGAGCCCGCTGCAGTAGGTATGTGCCCGACCCACGAACCGTGGCGAGGTAGCCGCGCAGTGCCACGCCGAGCACAGGGGCATAAGGCTCGCCGGCCGCCGGGTCCTCGAGCGAGACCGGGTCGATCACGGCTGAGAGATCGATACGTCTGTCCTCCGGCACGGTAATGCGAACGCCATGCAGGCGCCGGATACGGGCGCCGATGAGGCCAATGCTACCGACATCTTCGATTGCCCATCGCGGATCCGCAGCGTCAACCAGAAAACCCTCGCCACCGACGACAACGAGATAACGCTCCGCGAGCGCCGTCGGCACGAAGTCCGCGCGCACGTCGAGCTCGGTGCCGCCGTCCTGGAGTCGTCGTGCGCCACGCCGGCCGCAATGGATGGTCGCGGCAACCACCTGCGCCGTGTCCAGCTCGGTCGCCGGGGTGTCGGTCAGGGCCAACAGGTCAACCGTCAGCAGATGGGACGACGCCATCAGCGCCAGCGACGGATCGGTGGACGCCAGCTCTTCGAGCATCACGTCCCGGCGCCCGTAATCGGCCGTCTCCGGCCGCGCGGCGGCGAGCTGGTCTCGCAGCCAAGTCTGCTGCTCGACCGACAGCGGCTCGCCGCGTTCCAGAGCGCGCACCGCCTGGTTGTCGAACCAACGTTCGCACCCGGCGCGGACCTCGTTGCGCCAGGCGTCGAAAGCACGCGGCTCCGCCTCCCGGCGTCGCCACTCCAGCACCTCGAGCTGCTTCGCCACGCACGGGTCGTCGCTGACGCCGACATCGACCTCGCCCAACACGGCCGCCGGCCGGCACGCTGTCAGTATCGCTGCGAAGTGATGGTCCTCGAGCTGGCGGGCGAGCACTTCCGCCCAGAAGAACCGGTGGGCTTCGGCGTGCTGCTGCATTTGCGCGAAACGCTCGGCAGCGTCGTCCCAGACGGGTGTCAGCAGCGTGGCGGCAGCGGCGCAATCGAACTCGTCGATATCGTTGTCCCAAACGCGGCGCGCATCTGTGAAAGCGTCCCGAGCTGCTCCAAGGAGGGCGCGGAGATGGCTTCGGCGACCCTCCTCCAACGCCAGCGGAGAGCGCGCCAGATCGGCACGATAGCTATGCAGCGCTGCCTGCGTGCGCTCCAGCCGAGCAACCGCACGAGCGGTCATCGATCTCGGCATCGCGCCCGCATCGGCCTCCTCCAGGCCCTCCAGGAGCGCCGGCACGAACGCCGGCCGCGAACCCAGTCGCGGTTGTGGATCGGATCGATCGGCGAGGTAGGCGTGCAACTCGTGCTGCGCCGGCGTGTAGGTCTGATAGATCAACCGTTGCCGGGTAGCGCGACTCCAGTGCACATCGCCGGTCGCCCGCCAGCAAGTCTCGCACTTGATGCAATTCTCGAAGTTGACCACCACCCCGGGTTGTCCGGTCGGGTTGCGGCGCACCTCGTAAACCTTCGCCGGACAGATGTTCCACAGGGCCGACGACGACAGGTCGTGCCGGTCGGCAACTTGCGTAGGCCACAACACTTTGATGTGCGAGTGATGGCCGGCCTGGTAGGTGATGGTGCCGAGCTTGGCCTCGTAGCTCGTGGTAATGGCAACACGATCGTCGTCGAGGCGGATGCGCTCGTGGTTGTCGACAAGCAAGCGGTTGGTGAGCTGCTGGCCGAAGCGGCGCGGCTCCCAGCGCAGCACGGAATGCTCGAACCATTCGGCGGCCGCCTGTTTGATTCCCGTCGCCACGAACGCTGCACCAGCACCCACTACAACGGCGATATCCCAGATCGACAGGCAGCCGGCCAGGTACCGCGACGACGCCCGCAGCTTGTCGGCAACGTCGGTAGCGTCGTTGGTGTAGACGTCGCTGAAAGCGTTCGCCAATGCCCCGCCGAAACGTCGCCAGTACCAACGGAACAGCCACGGCGCCCTGCCCGGCTCTTCCCCTCCCGCCATCACCCGATACAAGGCCCGTAGTTGCGCGCCGTCGCTGGCCTGCGCCACCGCCACCCCGCCACCTGCCACCACCCCGCCACTCGTCGCGCCGGCAGCCTCGGAGCTACCGATACTCGCTCCGGAGCGGCTCGGCAGAAGGGCCCCGACCGTATTCCACAACACCCGCAATAAGTTGCGGGGTGTCGCCGCAGCGCCGAGCAGCATGCCCAGGCCTACGGCGCGCGCCAGTTCTCGACAATCGCCGACGATCGAGCCCTGCCGGTCCGTAGCGACACGGCGCAGCAGCCGCACCACGCTCCAGTAACGACTCCAGGGGCTGAGCGCCGGACGCGACAGGATATAGGCGCTGTTGTTCACCAGGTCGAGCTGCTTTTCGAAGAAGAACTGCGTGCGCTCGACATAGGCTGGCCAGTCGCGCAGGTGTCGCGCGCTGCGATAGTAATGGCTCGACTCCACCGCCTCGAGATACGTCTTGCGCAACGCCCGTTCGGTGAACGGCGATTCTGCCGCCTGGTTGCGACCCCCGAGGCCACCGGCATCAGCAGCAATCTGCCGCACCGCGCGGGCAAAGTGCAGCCCCATCGCTGTCGCTGGCCCGGTGAAGTTCGGATACGGGAAGTCGAGTCCGATACCGGTGGCGGCGCCGCCGATCGCCAGCCCGTCGTCGACCAGCCGTGGGATCTCCCTCAGGCCGCCGCCGCGGATGATCTTGGCGCCATACGAGGTGAGCTCGCCTCCGTCGATCATGCGAGCGATCTCCGGCAGGCCCTTGAGCCACTCCATGAGGATATTGTGATCACCCTCGAAGTGGTGCCGGAGGTTGTCGAGCGGCAACACGAAACCCAGCGAGAGGCTGGTGCGGTTAGTGTAGACGAAGCCGCCCATGTTGAGCCGTGCGGTGCGCCCCTTGCGGGAGGCATTGCGGAGCAACATCTCGTAGGCCAGGCCCTCGCCCGGCGCCAAGCCAAAACGCTCCTCGAGCACCTTCTCCGGGAGCGAGATCACCTCTTTCACGCCCTGTAGGAAGTGTGGCGCTGCGGTGGACCGGTGGTGCGGCGAGTCCTGCTCGTAGCCTTCCTGGGTGACCAGGTGCGACGCATCGCCCTCGGCAAGAAACACCACATCGGCATAGGCCGGACCGCGCTCGGTATGAACACCGATGACCCGGCCACGATGCCGTATGAGGCTCTGAACCGTAGTCTCGCAAGCGAGCATGACCCCGTGCTCGCGAGCCACCTCGGCCAGGTAGCGGTCGTAGACGGGCCGCAGAACCGTATAGCAAGAGCGGAAGACGTCGGGCGAGCGAAGGCTGGCGCCGAGCAGGCTGTGCCCGTTGTACAAATAGGCGCCGCGCTCCACGAGTCGGCGCTCGTAGGGCGCTGCTGCGACGATCTCGGGGCCGAAGGCCTCCGGGTGCTCGAGATTCTCCGAGAAATAGACGGCGCCCGACCAGTTTTCGGCACCCGGGAAGATCCCGGCCTCGCAGACCAGCACCGAGAAGCCGGCCTTGCCGAGGGCCATCGCGGCAGTGACACCCGCCGGGCCGGCCCCCACGACGATCACGTCGAAGCGGTCGGGGGGCAACGTAGTCATGATTTATGAGACAAAGAGCAGATAATGAGCGAGACAGTCGAAATAAGACCTATGAATATGAATCAATGGTATTCGAGACGTCAGAAGGCGACTAGCGCACCACACATCAACCGCGGCCTACTTGCACCATCTACGAGCAGTGCCGACCAGAGGGAAGCCATGTACCAGCGTCGCGCGATCGGCCTCACACTCCTGCTTGTGCTAGCGACGATGAGCGTTGCAGCCACAAGGGGTCAGTCGGGCCCGGACCGACAGTTGCTCGTCGGCGCCACGATCGTCGACGGCACCGGTAGCATCGCCTACCGCGGCGACGTGCTGCTCGAGGGCGATCGCATTGCTGCCATCGGCACGAGCGGGTCGCTCCACCCGTCGGACTCCGAAGGGGCGCTGGCGGTCATCGACCTTGCAGGCCTCGTGCTGGCACCAGGGTTCATCGACATCCACAACCACTCCACCGAGAGCTTGAAGGACGACGCGCTGGCGATGACACAGGTCGCCCAGGGCATAACGACGATAATGGTGGGCGCCGACGGCTCCTCACCGTGGCCTATCGGGGAATATCTGGACGGCATCGACGCGCTGTCGACGGCGCTGAATGTCGGCACGCTAGTGGGTCACGGCACCGTTCGACGCGGCGTGCTGGAGGACGACTACCGACGCACCTCTAGCGCCAGCGAGATCACAGACATGGCGCTGCGCGTACGGCAGGGCATGACCGACGGCGCCTTCGGCCTCTCGAGCGGTCTCGAGTACGATCCCGGCTACTACTCCACCACCGAAGAGCTGATCGAGCTCGCGCGTGTCGCCGGTAGCTTCGGCGGCTTCTATATGTCGCACGTTCGCGACGAGGAAGATGGCATTCTCGACTCGATCGATGAGGCCCTGCGTATCGGCGTGGAGGGTAGGCTGCCGGTACAGATCTCGCACATCAAGACCGGCAACGCCGCGGTGTGGGGCCAAGCGCCCGAGATGCTGAGGCGGCTGGCGGCGGCACGCGTCGCTGGGCTCGACGTGACCGCCGATCAGTACCCCTACACTGCCTGGCAGTCGGGACTCGGGATCGTCGTACCTTCGCGACGCTTCGACGACCCCGTGGCGGTAGCGGAGGGCCTCGCCGCCGTCGGCGGCGGCTCGCGGCTGCAGATCGTCGGCTACGACGCCGACCCCACGGCTCACGGCATGCGGTTGAGCGAGATCGCCGCCCGCGATGGCAAGACCGAGGTCGAGATGTACATCGAGATGATGGCCAACGGGGGCTCGCGCATCATCGGGCACACCATGAGCCAAGAGGATGTCGACACCTTCATGACCTCGCCGATGGTCATGACCTCCAGCGACGGCGGCGTCGGCAACTCCCATCCGCGCGGTGCTGGGACCTTTGTCCGTATTCTCGGCCACTATCTGCGCGAGCGCGAAATGCTGTCGCTCGAGCAGGCCGTGCATCGCGGCACCGGGATGCCGGCGCGGCGCCTCGGCCTCAGGGACCGTGGCGTCATTCGACCGGGAGCCATGGCCGACCTGGTGGCGTTCGACGCTGCCACCGTCACCGACCACAGTACGTTCACCGATCCGCTCCAACCGGCCACCGGCGTACACGCCACCTGGGTGTCAGGGCAGAGGGTTTGGGCGGACGGACGAACGACCGGCGCGCGACCCGGGCGCGCACTGCGGCATCGGGCCCGCTGAGAAGGTCGCTACTCGATCTCGGCTCGTGCGGCACCGGTAAGGGAGCCGAAGACCAGTTGCCACGAGTGCTCGACGAGCTCGATGACCACGGCACGTGGCACCGTCCCGTCGAGCAGCACCGAGTTCCAGTGTTTCTTGCTCATGTGATAGCCGGGCAGAACACCATCAGGGTAGCGCTCGCGCAGCTCGACGGCGCGCTCCGGATCGCACTTCAGGTTCACCTGCCGCGGCATCCGCTCGAGCCCGATGAGCGCGAACATCTTGCCACCAACCCGATAGACGGCCGTGTCCGGTCCGAATGGCATGTCGTCGGTGGCACCGCGTTGCGCCAGCAACAGCTCGTGCATTTCGTCCAGCTCCATGCCCACAGCTTCGTGGGATGATGCGCCCATGTCCAGCTCGCCGACGCACCTTGCAACGGTCCGAGCTGAGATCGCTCGTCGTCCGCATGGTGTAGTCTCGCTTCGCCACGCGCGCTCGCGCCTTCGCAGGATCGGTGCCTAGCGGCTTGCAACAACGGGCTGGGCTCCGGAGTCAGAGGCACTCGATGTCCGCAAACAAGCGCCTCGGCCTCATCGGACTCGGCCAGTTCGGTCGCTATGCCGTACCGTACCTGGCGCCCCGTTTCGATCTCCTCGTGCATGACACCGCCGACATCGAAGCGAGCGCCCGCCAGCTCGGGGTGCGCAGCGTGACCCTCGAGGAGGCAGCCAGCTGCGAGGTCGTCGTTCTGGCGGTACCGATCCAGGCACTACGCGCGACCCTGGGAGAGATCGCCGGAAGCGTCCGTGACGGAGCGCTCGTCGTCGATGTGTGCTCGGTAAAGGGAGCTCCGTTGCAGTGGATGCGCGAGGCCCTCCCGGAGAACGTCGAGATCATCGGCACGCACCCGATGTTCGGCCCCAATAGCGCCGGCGACTCACTAGAGGGCCAGCAGATCGTAGTCTGTCCGGAACGCACGACGAGGCTGGATCAGGTGCAGACCTTTCTCGAAGGGCTCGGGCTGCGAGTCATCGTTACCGACGCCGATCGTCACGATCGAGAGTGTGCGCATACTCAGGCGCTGGCCCAGTACCTCGGGCGGGCACTGCGCCGCGTGGAGGGTCGCGAGCTCGACATTCGAACGCCGGCGGCGATCTACCTGCGTGAGGTCGAGCGCATTGTCGAGGCGGACTCGTGGGAGCTGTTCGCCGCTATCGAAACGATCAACCCCTACGCCGCCGAGATGCGTCGAGCCATACGCAAACGACTCGATGAGCTTGACGAGCGCCTGGCTGACGAGCCGACATCCAGATGATCAAGGGCTTGCGCTGCGAAGATCACGGACCGATACGGGCCTATCGGATGACTCGCTACCTGGCGGGCCGATATGTCTCGAGCGTGATGGCCTACGTCGTAGATGGGCTGCTGATCGATACTGGACCACGCACGTGTCGTGCGGCTTTTGGCGAGATTCTCCGGCGAGAGAAGATCAGTCGCATCGTGCTCACCCATCACCACGAGGACCACGTCGGCAACGCCGCCGCCGCGGCGCAATCGACCGGCGTGACGCCCTGCATCCATCCGCTCGGCGTCGCGCTGGCGCGCACACCGCCGTCGCTGCCCTTCTACCGTCGTCTGATGTTCGGCACACCGGGGTCAGTCGACGCCGCGCCGCTGCCGGAGCTGGTTGAGACCGACAGCCACGCCTTCCGCGTCCTGCACACACCGGGCCATGCCGCAGATCACGTAGCGTTGCACGAACCAGAGCAGGAGTGGCTGTTTGCCGGCGATTTGTTCCTCAACGAACATCCGCGACGAATCATGCCCTTCGAAGACGTCGGCAAGCTGGTGAGCTCCCTGCGGCGGGTTCTGGCCATCCCGGACTGCCAGTTGTTCTGCCAGCACAGCGGTCGGTTCGCCAGCCATCAACACCGCCTCGGCCGACGCCTCGACAACCTCCTGGGGCTGCGGGAACGAGCCGTGATGCACTTCGAGGAGGGTCGCTCGATCAAGGAGATCGCTGCCGCTCTGGACATCCGCGATGGCTTCAACCGCCTCCTGAGCCGCGACGAGTGGACCGGGCGCAACCTGGTAACGGGCCTGCTCCGTGATGCCGGCAAGATCGACTGACGAGCCCCCCGAGAAGATCTCGGTCGTCGATCCGACCGCCGTCGAGGCGCTCGTACGCTGGTACGAAGCCGAAGCGCGCGATCTGCCCTGGCGGCGAACCCTCGACCCGTACCGGATCCTGGTCTCGGAGGTGATGCTCCAGCAGACTCGGGTCGAGACGGTGGTCGAACGCTACAAGCGCTTCCTGCGCGTCTTCCCCGACCTCGGTAGCCTGGCAGCAGCGTCCGAAGACGATGTTCTCACCGAGTGGTCGGGGCTGGGCTACTACCGCCGCGCCCGCAACTTGCACCGGCTGGCTCGCATGGTCGAAGACAGCGGATCGGCCGGGCTTCCAGAGGAACTGGACGCACTGCGCGCGCTACCGGGAATTGGCGAGTACACCGCAGCGGCGGTGGCGTCGATCGCTTTCAATCGCCCGCACCTGTCCATCGACGGCAACGTTGGACGCGTACTTTGCCGCGTGCTGGACATTCGCGAGAACCCGGCTCGTGCCGCCGTTCGGCGTCATATGTGCGGCGCTTGTGAGACGGCGCTACGAGAGCATCCGGCGGGCAAGCTCAATCAGGCGCTGATGGAGCTCGGAGCCCGCATGTGCACCCCGAGGGCACCGAGCTGTGGCGCTTGCCCGCTCGGCGACGCCTGCGTGGCCGCCGCCGAGCACACCCAGGACCTGCTCCCGGTGCTCCCCGAGCGCCGCACGCGGGCGGTTGAAGAGAGCGCCGCGGTGATCGAACACGACGGCCGCTTCCTGCTGTTGCGCGGCCAGCGCCCCGGAACGCTGGCCGACATGTGGGAGTTTCCGACGCTCGACTCACGGATCTGTGAGCCGGCTCCGGCCTCTGGTCCCGCAACCGCCAATCCGCCGCTCGAGGCCGACACCGTCGCCTCGACGCTACAGCGCCATCTTCGGAAGATCGGCATCACCGCGAACCAGCTCCAGCACATCGGTGAGATCCGTCACGGGATTACCGATCGCCGCATCCGCTGCCACGTCTACCGTCCCCGGAAGGTGACGCTCACCGCCGACGAAACCGCCACCGAGCCGCCGGAACGCTGCTGGGTCACCGCCGAGGAGATGGGCAAGATCCCGCTGGGGGGAACTGTCGCCAAGGTCCTGCGTGTGCTGGAGACAGGCGTCTGAGGCCAAACCGTCACGCTGTGCCGGCGTACACGCGAACCGGCTTGCGTCACCCGCGCCTGCTCGCTACCGTTGACCACTGTCTGACCTGCGGCCCTATCGTCTAGCCTGGCCCAGGACACCGCCCTCTCAAGGCGGAGACAGGGGTTCAAATCCCCTTAGGGCTACTTCCTACGAAGTCCTTGTTAAAGAAGGGCTTAGATGGAATAGAGCGGCGCTGCCGGCATTGTCCGACGGCGCCGCTCACTTATTTTCTACTTAGATTACAGGGGCGTATTCTCGCGTACCTGAGCGTACGGGAGGTCCTGTGGCCCGAGACGATCGGGTTGACCATTCGGATTCTGTATGAGGCCCCGTTCCTGACCCAATAACAGAAGCGGAACATCTTCTATAACAACTGGCACGTTTCCTGGCGCTCGACGGGCAAAAACCAGTGACCAGGCTCGAGCTTGCGACCTCGCTCGGCGGCATTGCTGGGGGGGTAGGAGCGCAACGACGAGCAGCCCTGACCGGTCCGGGCAGCGGCGCGGCGCGGCCGGCGGCCTATACATCGAAGCTCCGGCTGTCGGCTCGTTCCTGCCTGTCGCGCTCCGCTGCGACTACGTCCGAAGAACAGCCGAGTGGGCCGATGCGCCCATCACTCGATCACCGGCAGTACCAGATGCGACGCATATTGTGCGGAGTGATGCACCGTTTGCCGCGCCACCACCCATTCCGTTTCGTCGTAGTTGTTGCCACCCGTATTCAGGTTGCGATCGAAGCGCGGGAAGCTGGAACTCGACACTTCCAGGCGAATCCGGTGCCCAGGACCGAAATAGTTACCGGTGGCATGCAGATCGAGAGTTATCTCGTACACGCCCTCCTCCTGCATCCACACCTTCTGGTCGAATCCATCCCGGTACCGCATGCGCTGAGCGCCTTCCTGCACGTTGAACGCCGTGCCGTCCGGATAGACATCGACCAGCTTGGCCATGAAGTCGGTGTCCTTGGCCGACGACGAGACGTAAAGCACGACTTCGAGCTGTCCGGTCACCTCGATGCCCTCCTCGAGCGCCGCCGAGGTATAGACCAGCACGTCGTTGCGCATCTCGATCTCCGACTGGTCGAACGCGCCGGCGCCGGTGTTCATCCCGGTGCAACACGCCTGGCCGCCGAGCGACGGCACCGGAGAGCCCGGATCGTAGACAAAGCGATCGGCTGTCTGCTCGCCCGGCGAAGACAGCGACAACGTGCCATCGCCGTAACGGCTATTGGCCCGACCGTCGCTGTGCAAGTAGAGATTTCGATACGTGGTGTTGGGCAGCGGCCACGCCTCGGCGCTGCGCCACTCGTTCTTGCCCATCAGGTAGTACTGCACCCTGGGCATGTCGGTGATGCCGTTGTCGACGCCCTTGAGCCAGCGCTCGTACCAGCGCAGGTACATGTCGATGAAGTCGCGCCGGGCGTCGCCGAGGTCGCGCTCCCCGACGATCGTGTGCTCCGTCGCCCGCGCCCAGCCGCAATGAGTCGTCGGAGCGATGATCACGAACTGGTTGTCGCGCGCCCGCTCGCTGACCGCATTGCGCTGAAACAGATTGAACAGCTCCATGGTCTCGGCAACGCCGTAGTCGTACCAGGAGTCGAAGAAGATGGCCGGAACGTCGAACCGATCGGACTCTCCGACCCAATCCAGCTCGTGAAAGTAGGGAGCTTCCGGATTGTTGGAGACGAAGTCCTCGTAGTCTGTCGGCGGCGACCCGGACGCCTTCAGAATGTCGATGATCGGCAACGTCCTGAGCAGCGAGTGGTCCGTCTGTCGACGCTCGGGTGTCGATCGGAAGAGCTGGGCTGCGTCAGATTGGAACCACTCCTGCCGATCGACCGACGCGGGCGGCCCGTAGTAGATCTTCGTGCCACTACCCGAAAACCAGCCGGCGGTCTGCGCAAGCTCGAAGGCGCCACCGTCGTACGAGACCCAGGGGCGCCCATGCGCATAGTAGCCGGTCGTCGAGGCCATCGGCATCGCGGCGACATGGTTCGGATGTTGCGTTGCTGCCAGCACGACCTGTACATCCCCGAGATAGGAACACCCATAGGTGGCGACCTTCTGGTTTGACCACGGCTGCTCCGACAGCCAGGTCACCGTGTCGTGACCATCGTTACGATCACCAGTCGATGGCTTGTAGATGCCCTCCGACTCGAACCGGCCGCGCATGTCCTGAACGGCCACCGCGTAGCCCTCCTCGACGAACCTTTCCACCATTGCGCCGCCGCTCTTGCCATACGGTGTGCGGATCAGGATGGTGGAGAGCCCTTCCCTGGCACCCTCGGGGAAGTACAGGTCCGTCGAGAGCCCGGCGCCATCGCGCATCGGGATCATGTTGCTGCGCTCCTTGGTGCTCGCAACGTCCGATTCCTGGCGGCGTTGCTGCCCCTGGCCAATCGCTCCTTCGGGGGCGGCGAGACAGATGACCAGAATGGCACTCGATAGAGCGAACAACCCGCGACTGATGTTCATGAACCATGCTCCCTGTCTGCAACACGCTCGTCCAGCGAAGATTCGGGAGCCCTATCAAACCACAAGGGAAGCACCTGGCAAGGGTGACCTTGTGGGAGCGTGCCGGGTTCGCTGCAGGAACGCTAGAAGATGTCCGTATCGATGTTGAACGCCGCCCAGGCAAACCAGAACGCCGTGATCAGAGCGACCCGAGGAGGTTATGGGAACTGGGTACGAAATCGTCTGCGAATCATGCGGTAATCGCGATTCGTTCATGCTCGGGTTCGGCATGTTGTGGCACCCCAAGGAGATCATGTTGGAGAGGCTCCGACCACGACGCCGCGAGCAAGTCGAGGCGATTCTCGCGTCAAACCTGGGAGCTGACCTCGATATCCAGAACCGCCTCTACCTCTGCGGGCATTGCGGACGTCCGGCGGTCAGGATGTGCGTAAACGTTTCCGACCAAACGAAAGTCCTGTATGACAGCCAGTTCCGTTGTGGGAAGTGCCGGAAGCCGCTCGTGGAGGCTGATATTCAGGACGTTCTGGATCGTCCGTGCTGGGTGTGTGGACGCGCCGCGCTTGTAGAGGCTGGCGTCATCCTCTGGGACTAGCCACGCGGGCCGTCTGGCAGCGGTCGTTAGGGGGCGTCGGGCGAGGTCCCCTCGCGGCTCTCACGATCAAGTCGAACGCCCTGGCGATCTTCCGCACCACGTTCAGTAATCAAGTAGATGTCGTGGCAGGTGGAGAATCCCAGCGAGACCCGGATCAGCTCGAACCATTTCTCGTCAGTGTCCGCTATCTCGGGGTCTCCCCTCCGGGCCGCGCAGAACGTCCCCTTGGTCATCCACTGCTGGAAGTGCTTCGGCCTCTCGGAGTCAAGGCTCTCGAACGAGAGCTTGCCCGTGTCGCTGATCGTGATCCTGCCCAGCGGCTGCCGTTCATGCTGGCCGGCTGTGTCCACCTGCCACACTTCAGTCATCTCATCACCCCTCTATGAGCGCGTAGAGCCTGGCGGGCGCTTCCCAGGACGACATCGGTGGCGCCGCCGTCCCTGATGAAGCTGAATACGGCAGGTTATTGACGTCGGCGAAGCACTCGACCTCGCGGGTTCTAATGTATCTCCTTCGCATCCTTCCCCTCCCATTATCACTGCCTCTAACAACATGTTGTTGGCAAGCTCAACAGTACCGACGAGGACGCCTCCCTCCGAGGGAGGGTGATCGGCGTCATGGTCTCGCTGATGATCGCCGTCCACGTCGTAGATCCGCCGTAGAGGATGCCGCTCTTAGTGCTGGCTCTGCCCCGTCTTGGTCCACGAGAGTCCTCGCAACTCGACGGATCTGCTCGTTGGTGACACCGGCGTCTCGCATGGCATCGAGCACCCTCGGGAACAGCTCCTGCTCCATCTCGCCGATCACCTGGAGCTTCACGACCTCTCCGCCCTGCATGAACTTCATGGCGAGGTTGCCCAGCGCGGCGGCATCGCTCAGGCGGACATTGCCCGACCTGAGCGCCTTGCTGATACCGATAGAGCAGAAGGTCAAGATGGCGTTGACACGCTCGTCGTGGAGCCCGTAGTAGTTGACGTGGCGGTAGAAGCTGTCGTCTGAGATCCCGAACTCGCGGCACAAGGATGCCGCACCCCTCGACCAGTCCATCCACTGGTCTACGATCCTGTCTTTCTGGGGATGCTGACACACGGAGCACTGGGTTGCGTGCTGATCGGAAAGTCCCAGATCATCGCGCCCCTGCATGGCGTTGTGCTGGGTGCAGAGGTCACCGACACGAGTATGACGCCGGCACTGATTACCAGATCTCCTAGAGTTCGCTCTGCACTTCATCGAGCGCCTGTCCCCCGTGTTCCAGTCGCCGATGGGATGTGGTCCGAAACTCGCGGACCTTTGCGATCAAGGCGGCTGGACCTTGTGCGCGGCTGCTATGCGACCACATCGCGCAGCCGCTCCCATTGTTTGCACCACGAATGTAGCTGGTTCCAACTCGGAACCTTTAGGGCTACCTAATGAAACACGAGCGCCCCTAACCGCCGCTAAGTCGTTGAAAAAGCTAGCGGTTAGGGGTGTTCGAAATTCGCCGGCAACTACCTCTACACCCTGCGGGTACAAGAGTCGCTGAAACGCCCGCCTCGCGTGGGTTTCCGCGGTGTTCCAAATGCCCGTTAGGTTCGTGAGCACCGCCAGCGCTCGGTCGACGGTTAATTCGGGATTTGGCGCTGATGAATCGAGCATCGCGATCCGTGATCCGAGCCGGTGTCGCTCCGCGACCAACCGGGAATGCTGCCGGTCGTAGGTCTCCTGGCTGACCCGGTGCTCGTAGATGTAGGCGTCTTCAAGCGTGTTCATGCGCTCGTTGACCCGGGCGATGTCCCTCTTGAGCCGGCGGAGCTCGAATCGTGACCGCGATGTCAAAGACTCGAAGGCGTCCAGGATGGCGACGCGCACAAACGGCACCAGATCTTCGTGCAGCGTTAGCCCGTCGAGAAGCTGTCGAAACTTCCCGTGAAGATGTGGACGTGCAACGCCCTGCCCTCGACAAGAGCGGCAGTTGTAGTAGCCGTATCGCTGGCCGTTCTTCGAGCGTGAGTAGCCGCCCGTCATAGGCAGCCCGCACTCGCCACAGCGTGCGAAGCGGCGTAGAGGGAAATCGGGGTGGGCGGTTGCGTACTGACGCTTGCCCGTCTCCCCGAGACGGACCTGGGCGGCACCATAGAGCCCAGCATCAACGAGCGGCTCGAAACTCGCCTGGCAATCCAGGCCGAGCTTGTCGATGACGATCCTGCCCATATACACCGGGTTGCGGAGCAGACGGTGGAACGTGGCGCGAGCGACGGGGTTGCCACGGCCAGTCCGTAGACCCGCCTCATTGAGATCTCGCCGAACCGTCTCCTGTTCCTCGCCCCGGGCGATTCGTACGAATGCCTGATGCACTAGTGGCCCGCGCACGGGGTCGTGGCCGAGCAGACCGCCCTCACCGCCGGTGTACCCGATGGGTGGCTGGACCGGCCAGCCACCGGACTCCACGCGCGCGATCATGGCTCGTCGCGTCCGTTGGGAACGCACATCGTTGTCGAACTGAGCCGTGGCCGCGAGCATGTTCTTCATGAACCGCCCGGCAGGCGTCTCATCGATCGGTTCAGTCGCAGATTCGATTTCGACTCCGTATCGACGCAACTCGAGGACGATCCCAACGTGGTCGTCCATGTTGCGGGCAAGGCGGTCGATCTTCCAGACCACGACCCGCTCGAACGTCCGCTTGCGTGCTGCGAGAAGCATCGCCCGGGGCCGAGGACGGTCGGCTGTCTTCGCCGAAGCCCCTTCGTCGCGAAACACCTGCGTGAGCGTGAAGCCGTGCCGCTCGCAGTACGTTCGGATGTCCCGCTCTTGCGCAGCTAGCGACGTATTTTAGACCTGCTCGTTCGTGGAGACGCGAACGTAGGCGACGGCGTTCATGCTGCGGGCTTCCTCCCCTCTGAACACAGGTAGGTTACCGCGAGTTCGCCGAGCAAAGCCGCTGCCTTGACCATCTCCATCAACTGGTCATCCGTGTACTTCGTTGGATCGCCCCCGGCGTGCGCAAGAACGCTACGTGCTTCCGATGCGTCCATCTGCGAGACGGGTGACCTGGTTCGCCGAGCAGAGTGACCGTTGGGGCTACTCCTTCCTACTGGCCGCGTGACCTCCGGAAACAGGCCGCTATAGGTCGGATAGCGGGTCGATATCGCCGCGTAAGGCGCACTGACGGCCCCCTGGCGCTCCGGGGTGGATCAGAGAATGGCGTCGCTCTTGCGGGCCTGACGGCGACCACCGCACTAGAGCGACAAGTCCGCGACCACCGGGACATGATCGCTCCCAGCGACTAAGGCGCTTACGGCACCTTGGACGATGGAACGCTCGCTCAGGCACGAGAGCGAGGTTCTCTTCCGCGGACATGTCAGCCCCAGCTGAATACTCCCGGACCAACTCTCCCAATACGGCTGAGACCAAGCCCAACTCCGCTGTTGTTCCTTCCTTTGCGGCTGCGTGCAGAGAATGGCCCACGAGAAGCGATCCCGCTGTCCGGCTGCAAGGTTGACTGTTAGCCGTGGGTCGCCAAGAATGCGACCGTCCTGCTCCCCGCAGCGGCGCGAACAGGAGGACGATTTGAACAAGTCCATCGTCACGACATCATTGGTGATCGGTACTGCGATGCTGGGATTCGCCTCTCCAGCCCTTGCCCAGGCCGGCAGGATCTACAAAATCAACGTTGTATCGAGCGAAGGCACGAAGTTCGAAGATTGCATGAGGTTCAATGACGATAACTCGCTCGTGATCGACGCCTTGCCCTTGGAGATGGCCTGGATGCGGCTATAACGCGACACCAAGAAGAACACCTTCCAGGCTGTGAACGTTGCCGATCGCGAGGGGGGTACGGCCAGCCCATTCCACATCGCCTATTCCGGCAAGGCGACCGCCAAGAAGATCAAGGGTGACGCGATTAACGAGTTCGGACCCGAGGCATTCACCATCAAGGGGAAGGCGGTCACCGAATGTGCGGCGACGCGTCGGGTGCGCCGACGCAACCCATGGGGGCTCGGGTCCTGACGCGGTGACGCGAGGCAAGAAAGGAGCTTGACTGACCTATCTGTTCATCGCGTCGTTACTTGGCATCGTTGTGCAGATGATCCCCTTCCTCGGCACGGCCGACGTTCCAATCGCGGTCTGGGTGGGTACTCTGATGTCGTCGGTGGTGGCGGCGTTCTTGATCTGGTATTCGAAGCGGACCGAAAGCAACGGTTGGATCTGATCCGTTCCGCCGGCATGGGGAGGAAGTTAAGGGCAGCCGTCTCTTTACCCGACCCTCGCCAGCCGCGCTACATACTCGGCATGGTGTTCAAAATTGTGGTCATTGGGGCTACTTACCGCGAAGCCCCCGAAGGAATTGGGGGCATCGATGGATACGGCGGCGCTGCTGGCATTGTCCGGTGGCGCCGCCGATTTGTTTGCTGAGAGCACAGCACCCAACTCTGGAAGACGCTCCGCTGCATGGTCCCCAGCCAACCGTCGCGATAGGCTCCAGGCGCTCGCGCCCGACCCTGCTGCTCGGATCGGGAGCCCCCTACGGCACGTCAACCCAGCGCCGGAAGGTGCGCACGATGACACTGCGATCGCTCACGCTCATCCTGTTGGCTGCGGTGCTCTGCGCCTGCGCGGCTGCTCCGGAGACTCCCGAGCGTCCCAACATCATTCTGATCATGACCGACGACCAGGGCTATGGTGACCTCGGCGTCACCGGTAATCCCGTCATCCGAACGCCGAACCTCGACGCGATGGCGTCGAGAAGCGCTCAAATGACGACGTTCTACGTCAGCCCCGTATGTGCCCCGACACGCGCGTCGCTCATGACCGGTCGATACAACTACCGGACTCGCGCCATCGACACCTATGTTGGACGGGCAATGATGGAGCCTGAGGAAGTAACGATTGCCGAGATCCTGCGTGACGCCGGTTACAACACCGGAATCTTCGGCAAATGGCACCTGGGCGACGCCTTTCCGCTGCGAGCAGGTGATCAGGGCTTTCAAGAGGCCCTGGTTCACCGTGGTGGCGGCATCGGTCAGCCTTCGGACCCACCCGGCGGCGAAGGCAAATACACCGACGCCATCCTTTTTCACAATGGTGAACCCGTTCAGACGACCGGGTACGTCACGGACGTCATCTTCGACCGGGCGTTGAACTGGATCGAGCAACAGCACGATCGGGGCGACAGCTTCTTTGCATACATCGCCACCAACGCGCCACATGGCCCTTTCAACGACGTTCCGGAGGACCTGCTAGCCGAGTACTCCCGGAGGGATTTGAGCGCCGCTGCATTCCCGCAGGAGCGAGGCCACCCGTTGCCGGAGGATACGGATACCGACCGGCTCGCCCGCATCTTCGCGATGATCACCAACATCGATGACAACCTCGGGGAGCTCTTCCGCAACGCTTTCACAACTTCATGCTGCGCAATCAACGCTGGAAGCTCGTCCACCCCAGCGGCTTTGGCCGCGAGAGCTTCGACGGCGACCCGGTTTTCGAACTCTACGATATGGAGGCCGACCCCCTGGAGCTAGAAGATGTAGCCGACCAAGAGCCGGAGATCGTCAACGAGTTAGCTGCCGCCTACGACACCTGGTTCGACGAGGTTGGCAGCACGCGTCCGGACAACTACCTGCCCCCACGGATCGGGATCGGTACGACCTACGAGTCTCCCACCACACTGACCCGACAAGACTGGCGTCACATCAAAGGGCGGCCGTGGGGGCGGGACTCCAACGGCTATTGGGAGCTCAATGTCGTTACCCCCGGTGACTACGACATCGATCTTCGCTTCCCGGCGACCGCGGCCAACGGAACGGCGACGCTCAGCCTCAACGAGGCTGCGTATCGTGCCGAGCTGACGGCCGGCAGCGACTCTCTGACCATCCAGGCCGTCCGGTTGGATGCTGGCCCGCTGCGCCTCGAGGTCACCCTGGAGGTCGACAACGTCTCGAAAGGCCCGTGGCAAGTTGACGTCAGCTTGCGACTTGGCGGCTGATGACAGCGCTGGTCGGGATCCGCCTCTTGACCGCTACGCCGTGCCCGACCGCTAGGCGACGCCGTCGAAGGCGAGTCCTTCCGGGTCGCCGGGCCTGTCGATAGGGCCACGAGGAGCAGAAGGATGCACTTGGTCCTCTATTGGATCGCTACCCAATCGACTGACCAGGCGTCTACCTAGCTAGTCACGAATTCCTTCCGGTAATTCACCCTGAATGACTTCGCCTTCCATCAAGACCGCTGCACGTCTTATCTTCCAAATCTCATCACTATCGATGTCAAACAGGCTGTCATCAAGCACCACGAGGTCTGCAATCTTTCCCGTTTCAATTGAACCAATTTCGTCTTCCATGCGCAGTTGATAAGCGCCCTGCCGTGTGTATCCGACGATCATCTGCTCGATGCTTAATCGTTCATCCTCAGATGGGCGGATTTCTTCATCACCTTCTTCTCTCCATTCCGTTGGGTACTGTCGTGTATGGCCAATTTGTATGCCGAAGAAGGGGTCCAGGTAAGACCAAAGTAGCTCGCCGCCCCACCATTCGTCGCTGGAAAACGTAACAGTTACGCCTGATTCCATGAGTGTTTTCGCCCGGTACGCGTTCCCGTAACGATCGTCTCCGAACGCAACTTTCAGGGGATCGTCACGATCGCCCGCAAACCACCATGGTGTGTAGTTGCAAATGATGCCCAGTTCTTTTATCCGCGGCATATCTGCGGCGTCGATGATCTGTAAGTGAGCGATGGTGACTCTGGGATAGAAATCTTCCCCGGCGATATCTCTTGCCGCTTCGACGGCATCCAGTACCTCTCTGACGGCCAGGTCGCTCATTGTGTGGATATGTATGTCGAATTCTTCCTCATTCAACTCGAGGAGGAAATTACGAAGCTCCTCGGCCGTCAGCATGGTCTTGCCGACGTAATCGGGATCATCGGCATAGGGTTCCAGCATCGCGCCCGCACGACTCGGGTTAACACCGTCCATGAACAATTTGATCGTATTGAATTGCAGACGCTCACCACCGTACTCATTTCTGTATCGATTCATTTCGGAAATGGCGAATTGCACTCGGCCCGGCGAGAAGATCTGGTAGGTACCTTCGTAACGAACCGGCAATTGTCCTTCCCGTTCCAGGTCCGCCACAAAACCGTAGATCAGGTCTTCGAACCCGAAGTTTCCCCCGTCGTACAGTGTTGTAACGCCGGATTCGCTGAGCGTTTGCAGGCCTCTCAGCATGCTTTGTTCATGCAAAGCGCCATCCCTGATCGGAAATTGCTCGGTAAAATGTTGCCAGCCTGCTCCCTCTTTGATCCAGCCCGTTGGTTCTCCGTTGTCGTCACGTTTGTATATGCCTACACCGGGGGCGGGATCAGGCGTGTCTTTGTCAACGCCAAGTACCTCCAGTGCTTTTGAATTCAGCCAGCCGCTATGCCACCAGTCACTGACGAACCAAAGCGGACGGTCGCGGACAACGGCATCCAGAACCTCCTTGGTCGGCCCCTGGTTTCCGTGTACGTACAATCCGACCGGCCAGCAACAAAGTCGCAACCACTCGTCATCGGGATGCTCCTCTGCGTACTGCTTAACAGCGGCTAACAGTTCTTCTTCGCTGGTTGCTGAAATCTCACCGTATTGCTCAACGTTGATATAGCCCGGATGGGCGTGGGCATCTACGAGGCCTGGAATCACGAGTTGCCCGTCAAGATCGATGAAACGTGTGCTCTCCGACCGAAACTGTGTAGTGCCAGTCGAATCACCAACGTAGACGAATCTGCCATTCTTGATGGCAACTGCTTCTGCCCACGGTTGCGCTTCGTCTGAAGTAAAGATTCTTGCGCCGCTTAGAATCAGATCGGCGCTTACCTGGTTAACACTGTCCTCGGCAGGTCCGCAGGATGCGATTGACACTGCCGCCAGAACTACAAGCAAAGCGTGTGTTTTCGAGTTCATGTCAGTTGTATCCAATCAAGACAGCTACGACCAAGGTTGCCCAGGGCGGCGGCGGCGCTCGGGCGGCATTTCCCGGCCGGAGCGCCTTGCCGATACCGATGGGGCAGAACGCCAACATACTGTTGATGCGCTTCTCGTGGAGCCCATAGTAGTTGAGGTGGCGATAGAGGCTGTCACTCGAGATCCTGAACTCACGGCACAGGGATGCCGCCCCCCTCGACCAGTCTAAGAGCAAAGGTCGATTCTCTGTACGTCCGGCGATCAATCGTGCATGTTATGCCCGAAGTACGGTGAGAACTTGAACGCCTGGCCGAGGGCGCGAATCGAGGAGTGCGCGATGAGTGATCAGACAAGCGATAAGAGGCTATCCCGACGAGCTCTTCTCGCAGGCGGCGCGCTGGTAGCCGGTGTGCCGCGATCGGGTTGGCCGGTTGCAAGAACAGCGGCCCCAACTACACGCATACAAGTAGGGGGCACGACGACCACGACTCTGCTCAAGAACACAACGATCGTCACGGTCGATCGATCGCTGGGTGTTCTGAACGATTGTGACCTGCTGATCGACGGCGAGCAGATCGCTGAGATGCGTCCCGGTATTGAAGCCGGCCAGGCACAGGTGCTCGACGCCAGCGACATGATCGTCATGCCCGGCCTGATCAACGCACACATTCACACCTGGGAAACCGTCCTGCGCGGCGCCGGCGCCGACTGGCACGATCACGAGTACTTCGAGGTCGTGCTGGGCATGCTGGGCGAGCATTTCTCCCCGGACGAGATCTACCTCTCAGTGCTTGCCGGCGCGCTCAACCAGATCGATTCGGGCTGCACGACCATCTTCGAGTGGTTCCACAACACGGCCACACCGGATCATACCGATGCGGTCATCCAGGCCCTGGAGGAATCAGGGATTCGAGCGGTGTTCGGCCATGGCACGCTCAAGCCCAACCCGAAGCCCGGCGAGCGGCATTTCTCGGAAATTCCCCATCCCGCCCATGAGATCAAGCGACTGCGCGAAGGTCGGTTTGCCGCCAACGGCGACGGCCTCATCTCGCTTGCCATGTGTATCCTCGGCCCCGATTACGCCGGGATCGACGTCAACCGCCACGACTTCGCCCTGGCGAAGGAATATGACCTGATGACCAGTGCCCACATCTGGGGCGGCGACAGCAGAAAGACGCCGGATGGTTATCGAACCATCGTGGCTGAAGGGTTGATGGATCCCCGCCACAACGGCGCACATGCGAACTTCATCGATGATGATGAAGTCAAATTGCTGGTCGACCTGGGCGGCTCGATCACCGCGACTCCCGCCATTGAAGTGGGCGTGCCGAGGCCGCCGCAGATCAGCCAGGTCATTCGTGCCGGCGGCAGGCCCTCGATTGGGATCGACACCGAGATCGAATGCTCCGGCTGCATGTTCGACACCATGAAGGCATCGGATCAGTTGCAGACCGCATTCGATTCGATCGGCGCCTATGACCCTTCAGCGGTGCGGGAAAGCAGCGGACGGCCCGATATCGATGGCATCGTTACCGCGCGCGACGTCAGCACTTCGTCGCTCGACGTACTGGAGTGGGCGACCATCAACAACGCCCATGCACTCGGGCTGGGTTCCCAGACCGGCTCATTGGCGCCGGGTAAGAAGGCAGACCTCGTGCTGCTGCGTCGTGGCGATCTCAACCTCTTCCCGGTCACCGACCCAGTGCAGAGCATCGCCGTGCACGCCAACCAGTCGAATGTGGATACGGTGTTCATCAACGGCGTGCTGATGAAACAGCACGGACGCCTTCTGTTCGACCAGAAGGCTCTGGCTTCGATCCGGACCCGTCTGGAGGCCGCACGTTGGCGCCTGTTCAATCTGGCGGCAGAGTTCGGGCGGCCGCTCGGCTGATCCGGCCCGCTGCGCCTCCAAGTCACCCTGGAGGTCGACAACGTCTCGAAGGGCCCGTGGCAAGTTGACGTCAGCTCGCGACTCGGCGGCTGATGAACGCTCGGAATCGACCCGTCGAATCTGGGCCACCGAACACGAAAAGGCCGCGACGCGCGCGACGTCGCGGCCTTCTTGGTGCTTCGTATGCCGCCGTCGAATCGCGACGCCGACTGTAGCCCGACCGGAAAGCTACCAGCGCCGGTCGCCGCCTCCACCGCGTTCGCCACGCGGCTGTGCTTCGTTGACACGCAGCCGGCGACCGTCCATGTCCTGGCCGTCAGCTTGAGAGATCGCCTTCTCGGCGTCGGCGTCGTCCATCTCGACGAACCCGAACCCGCGGGAGCGACCGGTGTCGCGGTCGGTGATCACAGCTGCGGAGTGCACCTCGCCGTATGCGGAGAAGAACTCGCGCAGTTCGGCGTCACCGGACCCCCAGGACAAGTTTCCAACGTAGATCTTCTTCACTTACCTACACACTCCCATCCAACAATTCTGCAATAAGGGCAGCGCACACCGTGCGCGCCCCGTCCGTGAGCCAGGGTAGCAGTTTTCCCTCGGTGAAGGGCAGTAGACGCGCTCCGGCCGCCTCGACGTCGGATTTGGGCGCGGCAACGGCGAGAGCGCATGGCACGCGTCATCCGAGCCGCCGCATCGTCCAGCTCACGACCCGCGGCAACAGCCAGAGAAAGGCCAGTGGCAGCGCGATGGTCTGCAAAGTAAAGACCACAACGAGGTGTAACAGTTGTTCGGTTACGGTTGCCAGACGCTCTCTAAACGCCTCGATGCGCTCGCGCACATCGAGGCGCTGGACGGTCTCGGCGAACCACGCGGAGACACGTTCCATCCAAGTCGCATCGGCGTCGGGCCCGCTCTCGACACCGAGCCGCTCGAGCTCGCGGATATCGCCGCTGGCTTGCTCGATGGCTCCCACGGCCTCGCTCTGCGTAGGAGCGAGAAAGTGCTCGAAGAACAGGCCGGAGCCCAGCGCATAGAGCGGCACCGCAAATCGCACGATCAGCGCCACGACGAAGGCGCCGGCAATGAGTTGCCGCAGCGGTTCGTCGAGAACCTTCGGATACCAGAGGAGGGCGACTCGGGCGATGGTAAGCAGTCCCAGGAGGGCACCGAGCACCCACCATTGACTGACCCGCAGGAGCATGTTCTGCAAGCCCAGCGACGTCGTAGCGATGAGCATGAGCGATGAGAACTGCTCCACCAGATCGTTTACCGGGTCGAGCAGCTCTCCGGCGCTGACCGTTACCCCCATGCCGGCCGGCTGCAACGCGATCTCGGTACCCTGCGCCAGCGAGATCGCGCCGTCGAGGGTGCGGGCCGCCGCGAAGGTAATCAGCGCGCGCCGAAACACCGCCCCCGAGCTCTCCTGCGCACGGCGGTCGACGGCCCCCGTGGCGGTCAACGCCAGCAATGCGATCAGCGCCACAGTGCCGCCCAGGCGTAGCGTCTGTGACGCGATCACCGGAGATCTCCTATCCACGTGATCGGTCATCGGCCACGCGTGTACCAGACGCCGCCGCTGCCGTCATAGCTCTCACCGGCACCCCAGACAACGTGGTTTCGTCCGTCGCCGTCGACAGCGAGCTGGAAGTAGTCACCGTAGGGAAACGCGTATCCTTCGAGATCGGAGTAACTGGTCTCCGGCCCGCCGCCCGACAGCCGCACGCGGCTCTCCCAGGTAGCGCCTGCATCGACAGTGCGTACCGACCAGGTATTCCAGCGCGATTGTGGAGCACGGCGATCGTCCATCCAGGCAACGCGAAAGTCGCCACGATCCGGGCCCGCGACGACCGCCGGGAACACGAAGCTGACACGCGGGGAAGGCCGCGGAAGCGACCGGCGGCGGCTCCACAGGAGCGCGTCGGTCGAGGTTCTGTACCAGAGGCGCTGGGAACGATCGCCGCGAGCACCGGCGTTGTAGACCAGCATCACGGTGCCGGCGGCATCGACGGCAAGATCGGCGCGCGGCCCCAGGTAGCCAAAGTAACAGCCGTCCGCCCAGTCGCACGCAGGCGCCTCGGCGGACGTGTCGACTCGAGCACTGACCCACGAGCCACCGCCGTCGGTGGATCGCAGCACGTTGAGATGGGCTTCACCGCGGTAATCCTGTGAGTAGTCGGCAGCAGCGATGAGCACGTCGCCGCTCGCGGTTACCACGCCACCCGTCTGAAACCAATAGCGGGCGTCATCGTTGGTGCGAACAGGCGGACCGAACGTCAGGCCGCCGTCGTGGGATGCGGCAACCCAGCTGTCGCCGTTGTTGAAGGCGACGTACACATCCTGGCCGTCGTCGGAGATCAGCAGCAGCGGATGATCCGACCAGCGTGGCTGTCGCTCGCCCGTGAAGTGCACCGGCTTGCTCCAGGTGACACCGTTGTCGGTCGAGCGCGACAGCCGCACCCCGGGCCTCCAGTCCTGAAGCCAAGCAGCAAACACGGTCCCGTCTGTGGCAACCGCCAGCTGTGGATCGTTCTGCCAATCACCGTCGGTGAACGGGTAGCGATCGTCCTCCCAGCTGACGCCACCATCGGGCGATCGTCGGAAGACCATGATCGGATCCGGGCACCCTTCGCAGGGTGGCGCATAGTAGCGGCTCGCCATCTGGTAAACCCAGTCGGACCGTGGATCGGCCGCCACGACCGGCTCCCAGTCGACATGGGAGCTCCAGAGTCGCTCGCGATCCCAACCGACGGCGCGACCGGGCACCGGCAATCGCTCGATGGCGGCGTCCGACCGGTAGTCGGGTGCGCCACGGACGTGTTGAGCCTCGGGCGCACTGCGATCGCGCTGTTTGGCGGCGGCAACCCCACGACGAGGTGGCATGGCAGTATCCGGAGCGCATCCGGCCACAACGAGGCTCAGGCTGAGGATGATCCGCAGGGGGCTCATTAGGTCATGGTAGCGGAACCGCTTGCTCGCCTGTCGGACAGCTCTGCAGCCAAGCAACCGCGTGCGGTCGAGGCGACGCCCGTCGAGTGGTATGAAGAGGTGCATGACGCACCTGTCGGAATCGGATCTGGCCAACTTCGGACGCGACGAGCTCGGCGAGCGCAAGAAAGCCCGCATCATCGCGCACTGCAAGGAGTGCCCGAGTTGCGCTGATCGCCTCATCGAGGCGGCCCGCGAATACGCGCCGGACCCCGGTCCGATCAAACTGTCGCGCTGGAACAAGGTCTCGCTGATCGCCATGGTGGTGGCGTTGATCGCCATCGTGCTCGGGATGTTCTGGTTCTTCCGCCAGCTCGACGACGTGGGACGAGTCCCGCCGACGATGGAGACACCCCAATGACCGCACGCAGGATCGCGCTCGAGCGCGAAAAGGTGAGGGCTCCGATCTGGCTGCTTGGCCTGGTCATCACGACCGCGACCGTCGCAGCCGCGCCGGCGCTACCGACGGCTCCCACGGTCGCGCCCAACGGAATGGTGGCCTCGCCGGAGCCCTTCGCTACCGACGCAGGGGTAGCCATCCTCGAGGCTGGCGGGAACGCCTTCGACGCTACGGCAGCGATACACTTCGCGCTCGCGGTGACCTATCCGACTGCCGGCAATATCGGCGGCGGTGGCTTCCTGGTCGGCTTGCCGGCCGAGGCGGAGCCCTTCGCGCTCGACTTCCGTGAGGCGGCCCCGGCGGCAGCCACCGGCGATATGTACCTCGACGACAACGGCGAGATGGTGGCCGGGCTCAGCACACGCACGCACAAGGCCGTCGGCGTGCCCGGAAGCATTGACGGCATGCTCAAGCTGGTGGAGCGCTACGGCAACTTGACCCGCCAGCAGGTACTGGCTCCGGCCATCGCCCTGGCGCGCAACGGCTTCCCGGCCTCGTACCGGCTGAGCCGCAGCCTGCGACGGTCCGACAAGCTGCGCCAGTTTCCGGCGACTGTCGCCGCACTTGGATTGGGTGGAGACGGTCCTTCCATGGGTACCGTGCTTGTCCAATCCGACCTCGCCAGCACCTTGGAGACCGTTTCACGCGAGGGCCGCGCCGGATTCTATTCGGGGCGCGTCGCTGATCTGATCGTGGCAGACATGCAGGCGTACGAGGGCCTGGTCACCCATGCCGATCTCGACGCCTACAGCGCCATATGGCGAGCCCCGCTCACGTTCACGCACGGCGAGTACGAGTGGATCACCCATCCGGTGCCGAGCTCCGGTGGCATGACGATCGCGCAGACGCTCGGATTGCTACACCTGCCGACGATGAAGGCAGCCGGCTACCACTCCTCGAAGGCGATCTCGATGATCACCGAGGCACAGCGGCTGGCGTTTGCCGACCGCAACTTCTGGCTGGGCGATCCGGGCTTCTTCGACGTCCCGGTAGCACGCCTTACCTCGCCCCGGTATATCGAGCGGCGACGGCGCCTGTTGCCGACCGACGGGCTTGCGGGCGACAGCGCCGGCGTAGCGCACGGACCGGCCGAGTCGGAGGAGACCACTCACTACACCGTCGTCGACCGCTGGGGCAACGTCGCCGCCGTCACGACGACCCTCAACAGCGGCTACGGGATGGGCGCCGTAGCGACCGGTGCGGGGTTCCTGTGGAACAACCAGATGGACAACTTCTCCGCCAAGCCGGGGGTGCCGAACCAGTACGGAATGCTGGGCGCCGAGGCCAACGCGATCGAGCCCGGGAAACGTCCGTTGTCGTCGATGACCCCGTCCATCATTCGTCGCGGCGGTGAGTTCTTCATGACGATGGGAAGTCCCGGCGGCCCGACGATCATCAATACGGTGCTGCAGATCTACCTCAACGTCACCGTCTGGGGCATGGATATCCAGAGCGCCATCGATGCCGAGCGCATCCACAGTCAGTGGCTCCCGGACCTCATCTACCACGAGCGCTTTGCCATCTCCGCCGACACGCAAGCCGACCTGTGGAGGATGGGCTACGAGCTCCGCGAGCGCGGCGCCATCGGCATGGCCGCCGGCATCATGCGCACACCGGAGGGTTATCTCGCTGGCCACGCGGACCGACGTGGCGCCGGAACGGCCAAAGGCCACTAGCCGGCCGGCGCGATTCATCGTCGCCAGGCTTAGCCGATGACGAAACGCCCTACAACACGGCGCCTGTCGCGGCGCTTCTTTCGGCGCGACGCGGCGACGCTGGCGCGTGCTTTGCTCGGACAGCGCCTGGTGAGCACGGTAGGTGGGGTACGAACGGCAGGAGCGGTCGTCGAGACGGAGGCCTATCTCGGCGTTCACGACAAGGCGGCGCACACGTACGGTGGCCGACGAAGCGCCCGCAACGCCACCATGTGGGGCCATGGTGGCCACGCTTATGTCTACTTCGTGTATGGCATGCACCATTGCGTCAACGCCGTCGCCGGGTCCGCCGAAGAGCCGATGGCGGTACTCATCCGCGCGCTCCAGCCCGACGAGGGGCTGTCAGAGATGTACACACGACGTCAGAGAGCACACGACGACACCGATCTGTGCTCGGGGCCGGCTAAGCTCTGCCAGGCGCTCGGTATCACCCGGCGGCTCGACGGCGTGGACCTGACCGGTCCCGGCGAGCTGTGCATCGAGCGCCGGCTCGATCGGCCGCTGCCGGAAACGTCGGTATCCGTCGGGCCACGCGTCGGTATTGGCTACGCGGAGGAATGGCAGGGTAAGCCGCTGCGATTCTTCGTACGCGGAAACCCCCACGTCAGCCGCGGATAGCCGACACACCCACATCAGTTCTCGATCCACGACCGTGGCCGGTGGCCGCGGCAGCTCGCAATGGCGCCGCGTCAGGCCGGCGATGGCGTGACGATCAGAGCGTGTCGACGTAGCAGTTCGATCTCGAGCTCGCGCCGGGGCGGCATCGGATCGCCATCGGCCTGCCAGCGAAATGGGCGCTCCGCGCTAACACGGTACGACGTTGCGTCCCCGTACTCCGCCACCATGCCCGGGACACGGCGATGCAGTATCGAGGCCGCGATCGTCCAGACGACGAACCACGGCGCCGAGCGACGATTGGCTTGATGGTCGAGGCGGCCGTCTCGGATGTCGGCACCGGGAGTCATCGCCCAACCGAGCCCATAGGCTTCGGCGTTGCTGAACACCGCCGAGGGATAGCGTCGGGCCAGAACCTTCCCATCGGCTTCGATGCGGACACGGTTCGGACGCGCCCTCAACAGCAACGGTGGGAGACCGGCGAGAACGTAGAGACCGCTCGACCCGCCATGACGATACATCCACCCGCCTAGGCGGGTGCCGCGCAGCCGATCGACACCGGCAATGGTCCAGCCGTCATAGCCGACGCTGACCATGCTCAGAAAGATCATGCCATCAACACGGCCGACGTCGATGGCCAGCGGCTGCCCGGTGGTGAGCAGCGGGATGGAGCGCTCGGGACACTGTGGAATCCCCAGCTCACGCGCCAACACGTTCGCGTTGCCCATCGGCACGAAGCCGACGGGTACTGGCGCACCGTCGAGCCCGGCGACAGCCTCGCGGACCGTACCATCGCCGCCGACGACGACGATCAGGTCGGTGCTGTCGACGCACGCCTGCGCCAACACCGTGGCATGCCCCGTCGCACTGGTCGGTCGAACGCCGACCTCCCAGCCGCGCTCCTCGAGGTGGGCCCGCGCCTCCTCGGCGACACGCATCGGAGCACCCTGGCCGGCGATCGGATTGACGATGACTTCGGCGTGCTGCATTTGATCGATGGATCCAAGAACCGGTAAGCACGGCTTTTCTTGGTGAACTCCCCGAGGCTATCAAGGCAAAGGCCCCGACGCCGTTCGGCGCCGGGGCCCTCACTAGCTCTTTGGTCGGTGGCAGTGGGATTCCCCGCCATGGGGCACGTCCCTCTGCAGCGCCAACGAACGCTGGAGCCTTCAGCTCAAAAAGAAGGATCTCCCGTTACGGGGCTGCCACCTCCGTTAAGCCGTGTTTGTCAGATAACACTAGATCACCTCCTTCTTGAGCGAGTCCGTATCGGCGGCTCCCATTACCGCCCGGCTCAATAGGCCGCTCATGACCTCGACCGAACCGTCACGCGTATCCCTCCGGAAACCGTGAGAAACCTGTTGCCGGGCAGCCCGATTCGTACCGGCGACTGCCCTGGCGCTCGAATCAACGAGCGCTTGGCTGGATCGTAGCATGCGATCCGTTGTTCACTACCGATCGATGCTTGAGCCTTCGAACGTCCAATGGGGCGCGGTGCTGGTCATGGCTGTGTTCTACGCGCTGATCTTCGCAGTCGGCCTTTATGCTGCTCGGCGTCGATCGCACGGCTCCGCCGAGGACATGCTGCTGGCCGGGCGGGCCCTGCCGATCTGGGTGGGCGTGTTGACCATGTCGGCAACCTGGGTCGGCGGTGGCTATATCAACGGCTCCGCCGAAGCGGCCTACTCGAGCGGGCTGGTTTGGGTGCAGGCTCCCTGGGGCTATTCGCTCAGCATGGTGGTCGGGGGTCTGTTCTTTGCGCCCATCATGCGGCGCCATGGCTTCACCACCATGCTCGACCCGCTGCACCAGCGTTTCGGAAGACGCATGGCGGCGCTCCTATACCTACCGGCATTGACCGGTGAGATCTTTTGGAGCGCGGCCATTCTCACCGCGCTGGGCACGACATTCGGAACTGTGCTGAATCTCGACTTCACCGTATCCATTCTGTTGTCGGCGGCCGTCGCGGTCGGTTACACGCTCATCGGCGGGCTGTGGGCGGTAGCGCTGACCGACGTGGTGCAGCTCTTGATACTCGTCGTCGGCCTGTGGTACGTGGCGCCGGTCGCCGCCGGAGCGCTGGGTGGCGTTGACCAGGCATGGGCGACATACGTTGAGCGGATGGGATCGGCAGCGTCCGTCATTCCGGCATGGGGGTCGTGGCGCGATCCGGCCTGGGGAAACTCCTACTGGAGCTGGTGGGACTCGATGCTCATGCTGATCTTCGGCGGCCTGCCGTGGCACGGCTACTTCCAGCGCGTTCTGGCGATGCGCAACGCGGCCGCAGCGCGGACAGCGTCGCTGATCGGCGCTGCCGTATGTGTGATCGCGGCGATACCTGCCGTGCTGATCGGCATTGTGGGCACGGGAGTGGACTGGGAGGCACTCGGAGTCCCGACACCGGAACCGGCGCTGATTCTTCCATGGGTGCTGCGCTATCTGACCGATCCGTGGATCGCGGCGTTGGGCCTCGGAGCGCTCGCCGCCGCCGTCATGTCGTCGGTCGACTCGTCGATTCTGTCGGCGTCATCCATGGGCGCCTGGAACGTCTACCGGCCGCTTTGGAAGCCCGACGTATCAGCCGAGCAGCTCACCCGTGTGATCCGTCGCACGATCGTGATCGTGGGCGTATCGGCGACCATCCTGGCGTTGCGTGTGCAGAGCGTCTACGCGCTCTGGTATCTGTCGAGCGACTTTGTCTATTGCATCTTGTTTCCGCAGCTTCTGGTCGCACTCTACGATCGTCGTGCCAACCGCATTGGATCGATGGCCGGATTCGTCGTGTCGTTCGTCATGCGCTTCGGCGGGGGCGAGCCGGTCTTCGGGCTCCCGGCCCTGCTGCCCTACCCGATGATCGACGCCAGCGGCGTCGTCCTGTTCCCGTTCAAGACAACGGCAATGCTGTGCGGGCTACTGACGATCGTCGTGGTGTCTCGGCTTACGCTCGATCGCGCAGCGCCGCGAACGCTCGTCGCGCCGCATTCTGGGTCAGATACACGCTGACGGCCGCGTAGAACCCCACGTACGACAGCGAGAGCCAGAACAGCCAGGACGCCGGATCGGGATACTGGATCAGCATCGCCACGACGCTGGCGCCCCAGAGCATCGTTACCGACATCGTCAGGGTCCGCATCTCCAACATGCGCGACGGGTAGGCCCACTTCAGCGGCACGAAGACGCCGACGCACAAGATCACCAAGATGGCCATGTTGGCGCGACCGTCGATGCGCGCGAAGAATAGGTAGAACACGGCCACGTTCCAGAACGACGGGAACCCTTTGAAGAAGTGGTCGCTAGTCTTGGCCCCGGCCTGGCAGAACTGATACGCCGACGCCAGCAGAATCGCGGCGGCCATCGGCAGGCCGAGTGTCACCGGCACCAGCTCCATTCTCCATACGAAGTAAGCCGGCACGACAGCGTAATTCAAGTAGTCGAGCGTGGCGTCGAGCAACGTTCCGTCGAAGCCCGGTAGCACTTTCTTGACGCCGACGGCGCGCGCCAACATCCCGTCGAACGAGTCGACGGCCATTGCCAATGCCATCCAGAGCAGCGCCCACCGCGCATCGTCACGCGCCACAGAATCGAGTGCCAACAAACCCCAGATCGCACCGCTGGCGGTCAGCAAGTGGACTGCCCAGGCCGCAATCGTGCGTCTCATCGCACTGCGAACATATCAGACCCGTCCAAGAAGTCTGGTCGTCCGGCGAGCAACATGCACACCAGGTCCGAGGCTAGATCCTCGGAGCCCGTGATCGTCGGGTCCGACGAGCCATCTGACCAATGCTGATCCGCTCGGACCGTTTCAGAAGGCCATCACCACAGCCATGCCACGCTGACCCCGTGGACCGACAATCGGTACCAGAGTCAGACGGCGCTCGCCGAGAGGCTCGTCGGCAGACCGAACCACGGATCGAGCGGTGATGAACCCTATCGCCGCCCCGGCGACAACGTCGCTGAGAAAGTGGCTACCGCGGTGAATGCGCGAACCAGCCACCAGCGTCGCGAACGCGTACATCGGCAAGCCGAGCTTGGTGCCGAAATGGTGATCGATCACCGTCGCCCAGGCGAATGTGTTCGAGGTGTGCCCAGAGGGGAACGACTTGTTGTTGAGCCCGTTCGGACGCGTCCGGTCAATCGTCCGCTTGAGCGTCTCGGTGTACAGGAAGTTCACCGTCGTGGCGGCAAATAGATCGTAGCTCGCGTTACGAAAACTGCCGGCGCTCGCAGCGCGCCCCCCGAGCAACAGTCCGGATGCCGCAACGGCCACGAAGACCGGATTGCCGAAGCCGTTACCGAGCTCACCGAAGTCGCTGTCGGCCCCGTCGGGAAACGCAACGTGATCGTCGAAGCCACGAGCAGCGCCGGTGGCAGCGACGCCGATGAGCGCCGGCAGGAGGCTATCGAAGGAGAACACCCCACCGATGCCGCGCACGATGTTTTGCGGCAGCCGACGGAGCGTCCGGCGGCCATCGGCTGTGCCACGATCGGCGTCGTCGGCCGCGGCGCCTGGAGGGCGCTCTCTCGACGTTCTCCTGGTTGCCTGCTACAGCGGGCTGCTGCGCCCAAGCCGGAGTTGCTTGCGACGCGGCAAGGATTGCCGCACCGAGAAGCAATGAACGACCCCGGCACACGCCGCGGCGTGCCAGCACGACGGTTGCCAGCCGCGACGAGCTTTTCATCACACGTACCTCAACGGGTGGTCCAAGGCCATCCAGCGGCTCACAGCACGCAATTCTGGCGCATTACCCGGCACACGTCGACACCCGTCGAGGCGCACACCGCCGACTCGCCAGCGTTGTCTCGCAGTCGGCACCTAAGTAGAGTGGGCTCGCCCTGCCGATCGAAGGACGACATCGCCGTATGCCACCTGGCGCCTGCGCCCGCGTCCCGACCTCCGGAGCTCACATGCACCCCACGCTGCACCGCCCGCTCGTTGCCACGCTGCTGTTGATTCTCATCGCCTCGATCGTCGGGCCCACCGCCGGGCGCGCCCAACAGGTCGATTTCGGTGGATTGATCCCGGCGCCCGACCGTCGTCCGAATGAAGGCATCGGGCCCGTCGGTCGGTTGATCATCCGGGGCGCCACCATGATCGACGGTACCGGAGGCCCTCCGATGGGACCGGTCGACGTGGTGGTGCAGGGAAACCGCATCGCCGAGGTTCGCAGCGTCGGCTACCCGGGCCTGCCGATCGACGAGAACCGGCGCCCCGGCGACGCCGACCACGAGATCGATGCTTCCGGTATGTATCTACTGCCGGGATTCATCGACCTGCACGCTCATACCGGCGGCAACACCAAGGCTCCGGCGGCAGAGTACAGCTACAAGCTCTGGCTGGCGCACGGGATCACCACCTCTCGCGGCGTTGGCCACGGGAACTTCGAGTTTTCGCTGCACGAGCGCGAGCGCTCCGACAATAACCAGATCGTGGCGCCGCGCATGGTCTCCTTTGTCCGACCCGGCAGCGGCGCCGACTACCAGGGCCCTCCGGTTGACGACCCTGACAGCGCTCGTGAATGGGTCCAATACGCGGCCCAGAAGGGCGCCGACGGCCTCAAGCTCGGCTCCTCCCCCCCGGAGGTCATGGAAGCGCTGATCGACGAGGCCCACAAGAACGGAATGGGATCTACCGCGCATCTGGCACAGACCGGTGTGGCGGAGATGAATGCGCTCGATTCCGCCCGCCTCGGCCTCGACTCCATCACCCATTACTACGGGTTGTTCGAAGCGATGTACGAGGGCACCAGCCTGCAGCCGTACCCTGTCGACCACAACTACTCGGACGAGCAGCATCGCTTCGGTCAGGTGGCGCGGCAGTGGGAGCTGGTAAAGCCCGGCGGCGAGAAGTGGAATGCGGTCATGCAGGAGATGCTCGACCTGGATTTCTACATGAACCCGACGATGACAATTTACTCGGCCGGCCGCGATGTCATGCGGGCGCGTAACGCCGACTGGCACGACGAGTACACGCTGCCCTCGCAGTGGGACTTCTACCAGCCGTCACGCCAGGCGCATGGCTCCTACTGGTTCTACTGGACGAGCTGGGACGAGATCGCCTGGAAGAACTTCTACCGTGTCTGGATGCAGTTCCTCGACGAGTACAAGGATCGCGGCGGCAAGGTCACCACTGGCTCCGACAGCGGCTTCATCTACCAGCTGTACGGATTCGGCTACATCCTCGAGCTGGAGCTGCTTCAGGAAGCAGGCTTTCACCCGCTCGAGGTCATTCGCGCGGCGACCATGCACTCGGCGATGGAGATCAACAAGCCACGCGCCGAGGCCGACAAGCTCAAGATCGGTCTCGTGCGGCGCGGCTACCTGGCCGACATGATCTTGGTGGAGGAGAATCCGCTCGAGAACCTCAAGGTCCTCTACGGGACCGGCGCCGTGAAGTTGATGGATGACGGATCGGTGGCGCGGGTCGGCGGCATCAAGTACACGATCAAGGACGGCGTCGTGTACGACGCCGAGGAACTGCGGGCCGATGTACGCGACATGGTGGCGCGAGCCAAGATGGAGCGTGTCATGGAAACCACCGGCGGGAAGGAGTAGCTGCCATGTCCGAAATGATGCGTGGTGCCTGGTACGAGCGTTTCGGCCCGGCGGCCGAGGTAATCAGCACCGGCGAGCTGGAGGCTCCACAGCCTCAAGCTGGCGAGGTGCGGGTTCGTATCGCGGTCTCCGGCGTGAACCCCGTCGATGTGAAGCGACGTCTCGGCGGGCGCGGCGCCAGCGATGGGTCGCGGGTAGTGCCCCACTTCGACGGCGCGGGCACCATCGAGTCGGTCGGCTACGGCGTGCCCGAATCGCGCCTGGGCGAGCGGGTTTGGGTGTACGAGGCACAGTTCGAGCGCGCCTTCGGGACCGCCGCCGAGTTGGCGGTGGTGGCTTCCGATCTTGCCGTACCCCTACCGGAAGGCGCCGACCTCGACGCTGGAGCGTGTCTGGGTATCCCGGCGCTCACTGCACACCGTTGCGTGTTCGCCGACGGATCGGTCGCCGGACAAACGGTACTGGTAACGGGAGGGGCCGGAGCGGTGGGCAACTACGCGGTGCAGTTCGCCAAGCTCGACGGCGCCAGCGTCATCGCGACGGTCAGCGGCGACGACAAGGCCGATTTGGCGCGCCAGGCCGGTGCCGACCACGTGGTGAACTACCGCACCGAGGACGTCGCCGCGCGCCTCGTCGAGCTCGCCGGTGAATCGGGACTCGATCGCGTCGTCGAGGTCGAGTTCGGCGGTAACCTCGAAGCCAGCATGGCCGCCCTCAGGAACAATGGCGTGATCGCCACCTACGCGTCGCAGGCCAACCCGGAACCGACGGTGCCGTTCTACGTGTTGGTGTACAAGAACATCACCGTGCAGCATGTGCTCGTGTTCGGTATGCCCGCCGACGCCAAGAAACAGGGGGTCGACGATATCTCGCGATGGCTCGAGGCCGACCAACTGCAGCACCATCTGGGGCCACGGTTCGGCCTCGATCAGATTGTGGCCGCGCACGAGGCCGTCGAAGGCGGCGTTTTCGGCAAGGTGCTCGTCGATCTTTAGCAGACCGTGGTGAAAGTGTGCGCCCCGGACGCTACTTGCTCTCGGTGTGGCAGTCGACGGCAATCGCCTGCCCGGAGACGTGGCCTGCACCGTCGGAGCATACGAAGAGGACCATCGCAGCGACGTCGTCGGGGGTCACGAAACTGCGCATCGAGATGTGCGCCTTCCACTCGTCGCGAACTTCGCGATCCGAGATTCCGCGAGCGGCAGCCTCAGCGGCAATGACGCGGTCGATGCGCTCGCCCTCGACGCAACCGGGGCAGATGGCATTGACGCGGATACTGTGCGGGCCGAGCTCCATGGCCAACGTCTTGGTGAAGCCGATGAGCGCCCACTTCGACGCCACGTAGGGAGCGCGTCGAGCGAATCCGAAAAGCCCGGCGGTCGAGGACATGTTGACGATGCAGCCGCCGCCGGCTGCCTTCAACAGCGGTGCGGCCAGTCGGGCGCAGTGGAACGCGCCGTCGAGGTTTACCGAAAGCGTGGCGCGCCAGTCCTCGATCGAGATCTGCTCGACCAGCGCCACCGGCCCGGCGATGCCAGCGTTGTTCACCAGGATATCGAGCCCGCCCAGCGCGGCTGTCGCTTCGTCGAAGACCCGAGCCACCTGATCGGGCTCGGCGACATCGGCCTGTGTTGCGCCGATGCCGGGAAGCGCGGCGGCAGCCGCCGTCAGGGCTACGTCGTCCCGATCGCAAATGTGAACTCTGGCCCCGGCTTCCATGAAACGCTTCGCGATCACCCGCCCAATGCCCGCCGCTCCGGCCGTGATCACGACCCGCTTGTCCTCGAGATCGAGTACAGTCGGCATCTTCCGTCCCCCCTTGACGGTCGTTCGCGCAACCGCGATGCTCCGTAGCCGCCGTCGCGATGTGTGCACCTAGCTTAACGCCAACCCTCTAAGCGAAACGGTCGGCGACAAAGTGAACCTGCCCAAGCTGATCTTCGCCTTCCTGCTGGTGATGGGCCTGATCGTGGTCGGCATCGTGGTCGCTCCGGGCGCCGATATCGCGGCCCACGTTGCGCATCCCCGCATCGGTGCGATGTTCTCAGGCGGCGACGGCGCCGCGCGGCACGCCTCCACCTTGGCTCTCGGCTGGGCGCTCGGCGCCATCCAGCTGCTGATCTTTGCCGCCTTCATGGCCCTCGGAGTTCAGAAGAACGGCTCGCTGCGGGGATTCGCGCCGACTCTTCTTGGCTGCACCGGCTTCCTGCTGGCCTTGTGGACGGCGATCGTCGTGACCTACAGCAGCTACGCGGCAGGCTCGCAGAGCGTGCTGGCGCTAGGGATGCACTCCTCGACAGCTCTCGTCATGCTCGGCTTTTGGCCTCTGTCGACGATTCTCACCGTAGCCTTCGTCATCGGCTTCGATCGGTGGGTTTACACAGCCGAGGATGAGGCAGCCTTCGAGCGTCTCCTTGCCGAGCGCGGCAAGGCTCCAGACCACGGCGAGCGCAACGGCTGATGGAGGCGCTGCGCACCGAGATCGTGCTCGGCTTCGTGGTGGCCTACATGGGCGCCTGCATCGGTGTCGGCATCTGGGCGATGCGACGCACGCGATCAACGCGCGACTTCTTCATGGCCGGCCGCGACATCGGCATCGTGGTCACCGGCCTGGCGATCTTCTCGAGCACGATGAGCGGATTCGGCTTCGTCGGTGGCCCCGGGCTGGTGTACTCGATGGGCATCGCCTCGATTTGGATCGTCCTCACGGGGGCCGCCGGCTGGGGCGTCAACGACTTTCTCATTGCCAAGCGCCTGCGCATGTTCGCCGGTTTCTTCGACACCGTATCGCTGCCCGACGCGGTCGCGGCCCGCTATGGCAACGAGACCACCCGGCTGCTCACCGCGCTGGCGATCCTGCTCGGCGTGATGGGATATCTGGCAACTCAGATCCTGGCGATGGCCACCGTGCTTCAGAGCATTCTTCAGGCCACGGCGACGTTCACTGAGGTCAGCCTCGCGGCCTGCGTTGTGGTGTCACTGTCGGTACTCCTGTTCTACTGCGTCACCGGCGGAATCCTGGCCTCGGTCTACACCGACGTTTTTCAGGGCTCGGTAATGATCGTGGCAGCTGTGCTGGTGTTCATCGCAGCCTGGGTGGCGCTACCCGGGGGACCGACGGAAGTGATGCAGACCATCGCCGCCGACGATCCCGAAGCCGCCGGCCCGTGGGGAACAATGGGAATCATCGGCTGCATGTCGTGGATGTTCATGTTCGCGGTCGGCGTCGCCGGCCAACCCCATCTGCTGACCAAGAGCATGATGATCCAGCGGCTACGCGACTACCGGTGGGTACCGGCACTCACGGTCTTCGGCTACATGGTGGCTTCGCTGCTGTGGGTCGGAATCGGACTGGTGATGCGCGCGCTCGTGCTCCAGGGGGCGCATCCCGAGTTGGCCACCGCCGACGCAGCAGCACCGGAGTTCCTGCAGAACTATGCTCATCCGTTGCTCGCCGGGGTCGTCATCGCCGGGTTGTTCGCGGCAATCATGTCGACGGCAGACGGGTTCCTCAATATCGGCGCGGCCGCCATCGTGCACGACATCCCCAACGCCCTGCGCGGCCGATCGCTGGAGCGAGAGCTCTTCTGGGCCCGAACGGGCACGGTGATCATCGGCGTAGCCGCCGCCGCCTTCGCGCTGTATTCGCACTATCAAAATGCGCGGCTGGTGGCACTCCTGGGCGCCTTCGGATGGGGCACCTTCGCGGCCGCGTTGGTACCCGTGGTGGCCATCGGGTTCAACTGGAAGCGGGCCACGGCCCTGGCCGCCAACACCGCTGTCGCTACTAGTCTGGTGATCAACTTCACGGTGGAGCTCTTCAACATCACCCTGCCGCACAACATCCACGGCGGTACGTTGGCGCTTCTCGTTTCGCTGTTGCTTTTCTTCGGTATCTCGCTCGCTTCGCCGGCGCCGCAGCTCGACCCGGACGTCGAAGCGCTGATGGATCTCTGACGGCGCCGATCCGCACGCTGCAGGTACCGGCACGTACGGCTGACGACGCGCCTCTCGCCCCAACGTGGGTCGACCGGTATGGTTGCTGCCCATGCCTACGGATTCTCTACCTTCCGAACCCGGAACAGGCCGCGTCCTGTTGCTCGCAGCGCTGTTCGCCGTCGCGCCGGCCGTCGCGGTGGCCCAGCAGGCGGTGCAGCCGGCCAACCGGGACCAGCCGCCCAGCGAGATCATCGAGGCGCTGAGCACCGACCGCCCCGGGTTCTGGTGTGGCCCCTACGTGGTCGGGACCGGGATCTTGCAGATCGAGAGCGGGGTTGCCATCGACAGGTCGCGTCAGGGTGATCAGCGGAGCACCGGGCTCAGCACACCGCTGGTACTGCGCTACGGCGTGTCGGAACGGGTCGAGATGCGGCTCAAGACGAGCGGCCTCGTGGTCGCCCATGAGAGTAGCGCCGACGTGCCCCGAACCACCACCGAGGGCGTCGCTGCGCCGACCGTCGAGGCCAAGTGGCAGTTGACCGAGAATCGACAACGCGTAAAAGGCGCGCGCGTCGGCATCGTCCGGATACTTGAGCATGAGTCGCTGCATGGCATCGCTATACGCGTAGTCGCGATCGCGCTTGCCACCTTCGCCGTACATCACTTCGAGTGTCCGCAGATAGTCGCGCTCGCGCCCGGTGCCCGCTTTGGCATACCGCGCCTCGGCCGTAGCGCCGAGCTCGGCCAGCGCGGCGCGGGCGGCGTCGCGATCCTGCTGCTGCCAGATCGGATGGTTGTGGGTCTGCGCCTCGCCCCAATAGGCCATGGCGAAGCCGGGGTCGATCTCCCGCGCTGCCTGGAAAGCCTCGCGCGCATCGTCGTACTCGAAGCTGTGGAGCAACAACAGGCCGCGAATGAACGGTTCTTGGGCTTCGGCTGCGCCCGAGTTGGCGAACTCGAGCTCTCCCAAGCCTTGCTGCTGGGCCAGTGCCGAGCCAGGCACCATTGCCACAGCGAGGAATAGGAGGAAGATCGTGACCATTGGTGATGTCATGCGGCGCATCGGTTCTCCCAGCGTAGCTATCTGCAGACTGAAGGCTCTCAGAGTAGTCCAGCCTCTCGCTCCGCTCCACGGTACCGGGCACCGCCCGATCGAACGACGCTCATTGCGCCTCCCGGTCGTCGGAAGTTACGGACGCGGTCGTCGGAAGTGACAAACGCCCGAACCACATCAAGGAGCTAGAGAGCGAGCCGCCCTATATAGACGGCATAGCCGAGCAGCAGCAACGCCCCTTCCCAGCGGACCATGGCGCGGTGCAATCCCAGACCGAGGATCATGGCAACGGTAAACGCCAGCACCACGGGGATATCGAAGGCGACGATCTCGCCGGCAACGGGGAGGGGGCGAATCATCGCCCCGACGCCCAATGCTCCGAGGAGATTGAAGATATTGCTGCCGACAATATTGCCCACCAACACGTCGGTCTCGCCGCGCAGCGCCGCCACCACCGAGGTGGCGAGCTCCGGCAGCGACGTTCCCAGCGCCACCACGCTTACCGAGATAACGAACTCGCTGACGCCGAGCTCACGCGCCAGCTGCAGCGCCGCTCCGACCAACAGCTGGGCACCGATGCCAAGAGCAGCCAGGCCTACGATGACGCGCCCGCACTCCACACCCAGGCGAGACGGAGGGGCTGAGTACGGGTCGGCTTCCTGGGGTCCGTGCTCCGCCGCGTCCGGCACTCGCTCGAACTCTCCACCTGCCCAGCGCAACGTCAGCCAAGTGAAGCCGATCAAGGCGGCCACTAGAGCGATGCCGGCCACCCGACCGATCTCCCCGTTGCTGGCCAGTACGTAGACAAGCACGGTGGCGACCATCATCAAGGGCATCTCGCGTTGCAACGTTCGCAAGCTCACCGGAATGCGACGCAGCAAAGCCGCGACCGCCAGGATCAATCCAACGTTGGCGATGTTGCTTCCGAACACATTGCCCAAGACGATGTCGGTGTTGCCGCGCCAGGCTGCCACGCCGCCGGCAACCATCTCCGGCATGGACGTGCCGAACGCCACGACGGTGAGACCAATCGCGAGCGAAGAGACGTGCAGTGAGAAGGCAATCCGCGACGCTCCCCGAACGAGCCACTCCGCGCCCCAATACAGAGCGGCCAGGCCGAGGACGAGATACAAGAAAGGCATGCGGACTCGCGATCAACGGGAAGCGCCGGCATAGCCTAGCAGTCGCCCGCGGGGGCATGGGCGCAACCAGGCTGGCATCGGCGGTTTGGCAGGCAATGAACGTCGCGCACCGGTAATGTGGTCGCTGATGATGGTTTCTCTATTCGGGGCGCATCGACGCTACCTGCTGCGCTGATACAACCCGGCCGAGGCTGCGGGTCGCGGCCATCGAATCTCACTCTTTCTCCGCACTACGAGCAAGACACGCGTGAAGAAGCTCTCGGGAATACTGATACTCACAGCGGTCCTATTCGTCGTTCCGTCGGCGGCGTCGGCGCAGGAATCCGACAAGGCGGCAAGCATCAGTAGCGCTCGCATTGACCTCCTGGAGCGAGGCTCGCGCCCGGCAAGCGAGCAGGACGAGCGCCACCAGGAGGAGCGCGAGCAAGACCCCAATGAGATTCGGGTCTTCTGGCGCGACGGCCTGCACATGGAGACCGCCGACCAGCGCTTCGAGCTGCAAATCGGTGGCCGTGTCCACCTCGACACCGCGTACTTCGCCGACGAAGACGCCTTCGGTGGCGTCTTCGGCAAGCTCGAGAATGCCTCCGAAGTACGTCGCGGAAGGCTGCACCTTCAGGGCCACATGTACGGCAGCGTCGACTACAAGTTCGAGCTCGACTTCGCCGGTGGCCAGGCCGACATCAAGGATCTGTACTTCGGAGTAAGGAATCTCCCGATGACGCTGCGCTTCGGCCACCAGAAGGAGCCCTGGAGCATCGAGGAGCAAACCAGCAGCCGTTTCATCACGTTCATGGAGCGATCGCTGGCGGTCGTGTTCTCCCCGGAGCGCAATTTCGGCGTACGACTGGAGAAGGTTGCTGACGGGCGCACCAGTTGGGCGGCGGGCGTGTTCCGCGAGACCGATGGCTTCGCCGGGGCGGTGGGAGACAACTACAACCTCACCGGCCGCCTCACTCATGCGCCTATCCTGAGGGACGGGGGGCGCAAGCTCCTGCACCTGGGAGTTGCCTACACCCACAAGTTCATCGACGGAGTGCTCAACCTCGACCTGCGGCCCGATGTGCACACGGCCCCGAAGCTCGTGCGGCTCGCGGTGCCGGCGACCTCGGCCGACTACCTGCAGGGCGAGGTGTCGGCCAACATCGGCTCGTTGGGGCTGCAAGGTGAGTACGTGCAGGCGTGGGCCAAGTCAGCGGAGCGCGACGATCCTTCGCTCAACGGCTGGTACGTGCAAGGAAGCTACTTCCTCACCGGCGAGTCCCGACCCTATACGGGAACCCTCTTCGACCGTTTGAGGCCGATCCGCAACTTCCTGGACGGCGGCTCGGGTGCCTGGGAGATCGCGGCGCGCTACGCGCGCGCCGATCTCAGCGAGGGGACGGAGTCCGGACTGGGGGTACTGACGGCGTTCACCGCCGGGCTCAACTGGTACTGGAACCCCCACCTACGGCTGATGTTCAACTACACGCGTGCAGACATCGCGGATCTGGGGACCGACCCGACGTCGATCTACCAGTGGCGAGTATCGTTCGACCTCTAGCGGCTGTGGTGGACGGTATCGTCGCGGCGCGTCAGAAGGTCGTCGCGAAGCGACCTACGAACCAATACGCCGCTACGATGCCGATTGCGTAGGGCGGCACGGCTACTGCCCACCGCGGCCATCGCACGTTGAGTCGCGCGGCAAGCCCCGCAAGCGCCAACACCAGGCCGACGAACAGCAACTGGCCGATCTCGACGCCGATGTTGAAGAACAGCAGCGCGACGGGAACGTCCCCCGCCGGCAGTCCCAGCTCGGTCAGCGCGCCCGCAAAACCCAGCCCGTGTAGTAATCCGAAGCCGAAGGCGGCGATCCAGGGGTAACGCGTCGTGAGGGTGGCCGCGCCGCGCGTTGCGTGCACCAACTCGGCGGCGATGAACACGATGCTGAGGGCGATTACGGCCTCCACGGCGCTCGGCGGGACTCGCACGAAGCCAAGGGTGGCCATCCCGAGCGTGATGCTGTGGGCGACCGTGAACGCGGTGATGGTCTTCACCAGCAACCATCTACTCTCGACCAGCAGCAACAAGGCGAACACGAACAGCAGGTGATCGATGCCGGCGAGAATGTGGGCCGTCCCGAGTCGTGCGTACGTCCACGCCACCTCCAGGGTCGAAGGCTCCGCGGTAACAACCATCGAAGGGGCTCCAGGTCGTAGCATCGACGTCCCCACCCCACCGGCGGCGGCCTCGATCCGCACCAATACTTCCGCCCTCGCGTTCGCCAGACCGTCGATCTCTACGACCCCGCCCTCTAGGCCGCCGTCGCACTCGATGGTCCAGCGCTCGACTCGGGCAATCGGCGTGCGGCTGACCCGTGGCTCGTTGGTGGCGCGACAATTCGCCGGGAAGACGGGGGTGAGTCCCAGGGCAATGTCCGGGTTCGGCACCTTCCACAGCACGTCGTAGGAGCCCGTCGCGATCTCCCGAATCTGGAGGAACTCCGGCCACAACTCGTGCGCCGCCGCCGTTTCGGCGATCCCCGGCAGCAAGGTCATCAAGCCGAGTGACAACAGGCAGACGGCGGCAGCGGCTAGCCGCATCATTGCTGCGCCTCGGGCGTCGACACCGGTTCGGCGAACAACTGCTCCAGTCGCTCGTCATCGATCACCACCTCGTAGCGATCTTGAAGAGCGAGGTACGCGGCGTCCACGGACTGAGATTCATCGCCGAGATCCTCGAGGATGAACTGCATTCGCTGGGCGAGCCGACGACGGATCACCGAGTCTCCCTCGTCCAGTCCTAGCGCCAGCGCCTCACGATACAGAACCTCGATGCGCACGTACGCCTTGACCTGGCCTAGCAACTCGGCCTCCGTCGGTGGTCGCTGCCACTGCTGCTCCCAGGTCTCGGCCAGGCGACGGGTATCTTCCGCCGTAACCACGACAGCATCGCCCCTATCGGCGCTCTCTGCACTGAACAGCCCTACTGCCAAGAACAGCGCGGTGCCGGCGAGCAGAAAGTGCAGCAGCGGCTCCCGCAGCAGGCTCGCGGATGGCGAGCGCTCGCCTACGGGCGGCAGCGAGCCTGAATCCTTGCTGAGGTTCTCAGGCATGTCAGGCATGTTCTCCGCGCCATGCGTGCAGTCGGGTCGGGTTGAGGCGCACTCCTGGAGTGCCGACACATCCTCACCCGGGCTCCCTTCGACCGTTGGCGATACTAGCGTGGCCCAGGCTCCGGAACGATGTTGCGGGCGAATACTTGCTCTTTCGCAGACTCACCCCGCCCCTCGAATCGGATCCGCTCAAACCGCGACGGAGCGGTGCGCATCTAACCAGATGCAGACGGCGCGAACGTAGCCGGCGACTGTAGACATACCACTCGCCGGCCGTTCGTCCAGCGCTCGCGCTAGAGCCATGCTGACTGCACGCGTTACTCTGACGTCCCTTTGGAGGAGCATGCAAAGCGGCGAGTCGCTCGGTCCCTATCGCATCATCAAGCCCCTCGGCGCGGGCGGAATGGGCGAGGTCTGGCTTGCCGAGGACACTCGCCTACGCCGCCGAGTGGCGGTCAAGGTGCTGCCCGACGAGTTTGCTCGCGACGCGGATCGACTCGAGCGATTCGAGCTGGAGGCACGCGCCGCGGCGGCGCTGAACCATCCGCACATCGCCGCCGTGTATGACGTCGGGCGCGAGCGTGGCACGCATTTCATGGTGCAAGAGTTCCTCGACGGTCGATCGCTCGGCGACAGCCTGGCCGACGGATTGCTGCCGACGGCGCGCGTCATAGCGATCGCCGAGGAGGTAGCCAGAGGGCTCGCGGTGGCGCACGCCGCCGGCATCGTGCACCGAGATATCAAGCCCGACAATCTGTTCGTGACCCGCGACGGACACGTGAAGATTCTCGACTTCGGCCTCGCCAAGGCAGCGCCGCCGAGCCGAAGCAACTCCAGCTCTAGCTCGTCGAGCTTCTCGCGGACCCCCACCTCGCCAAGCCCCACCGGAGAGCGCATGGTCGGCAGCGTGGGCTATATGTCGCCGGAACAGGTCGAGGGCGCGCCGGTCGACACACGGACCGACGTCTTTTCCTTGGGCTGCGTGCTCTACGAGATGCTGTCGGGCGGACACCCGTTCAAGGGGCGCAGCGTGCATCAGACCATCGACCAGGTGCTGCACGACGATCCCGCACCGCTGGCGGATCGAGCGCCCGAGGCGCCCATCCGGCTACAGTGGATCGTCGCCAAGTGCCTCGCCAAGGACCCGGACGAGCGCTACCAGGGTGCCAATGACCTGGCGGTCGACCTACGCGCCGCGGCGCGCGACGTGAAAGCCGGGCTGCGCGGGCGGGGCGCGGTGAGCGGCCGTGACTGGCGCCCGTCACCCGTGTGGGGGGCCCTGGCGCTTCTCGCAACTGCCGCCGTTGCTACTTGGGCAGGACTGCTGCTGAGCGGTGAGACGCCGACCACCGAACCGGTGTCGCGGTACTTCGTCAACGTCCCTCCGGGACTCCAGCTGGCGCTTTCGGACATGCGCCCGGTGGCGCTATCGCCCGACGGTTCTATGCTCGCCTATGTCGCGCTGCACGGGGGCACCACGCAGATCTACGTACGCGAACGAGATCGTTTCGAGGCGGCGCCCGTCGTCGGCACCGAAACCGGCAGCAATCCGTTCTTCTCGCCTGACGGGCGCTGGCTCGGGTTCTTCTCGGGTGGCAAGCTTCGCAAGGTGGCGCTCGGGGGCGGAGCGCCGATCACCTTGGCCGATACCAGCTTTCAGCCGCGCGGCGCCAGCTGGGGTAGCGACGGTAACGTCGTGTTTGCAGGCAGCGGCGGCACAGCGCTGGAGCGGGTCCCCGCCGACGGCGGGCCGGTCGAGTCGATCACGACGCTCGACGCAGCGGCCGGAGAGACCGGACATCGCTGGCCTCACGTACTCCCCGGCGCGGAGGCGATGCTCTTCGCCATCGGTGGAGCGGACGACACCTCGTCCGAGTCGGCGACCATCGCGGTGATGCGGCTGAGCGACGGGTCCGTGACGCCGTTGCTGGAGGGGACCGCGCCGAGCTATCTGGCGACCGGTCACATTCTCTTCGTACGTGCTGGCTCCCTGCTGGCAGCGCCGTTCGATCTGCGGTCATTGCAACTGACCGGCCCGGCAGCGCTCGTCGTCGAGGGGGTGGCGATGCGCCCCATCTCCGGCGTTGCCTACTACGCGGTCTCCGAGTCGGGAACGCTGGCGTACGTGTCGGGGTTGGGTGTGGCGTCACGGGCTCTCGTCTGGGTCGACCGCGAAGGACGAGAGACCGGAATGTCGACCGAGCGCCGTGCCTTCGAGACACCGCGTCTGTCGCCCGATGGCGACCGTGTCGCGGTCACCATCCAGCCAGAGGGCGGAAACCCCGACGTCTGGGTCTTTGACATCGACCGCGGCACGACGACTCGTCTTACGTACGACGCCATGAACGGATTTCCGGTCTGGGCACCGGACGGGCGGCGCATCGCTTTCACCTCGAACCGGGCCGGTGGATTCGATCTTTACTGGAAGCTTGCCGATGGCAGCGTCGAGGCTGAGCTGCTACATCGTAGCGGCAACCCGCTCTTCCCCGACTCGTTCTCGAGCGACGGCCTGACGCTTGCCTACACCGAGGATAGTCCGGAGACTGCGTCGGACCTGTGGGCGCTCCAAGTGCGCGGAGACTCCACGCCGGTAGTGCAGTTACCGTTCACCGAGAGCAGCGGTGCTTTCTCGCCGGCTGACGGCTGGCTAGCGTACGTTTCCGATGAGTCCGGTCGCGACGAGGTCTTTGTTCGGGGCTATCCCGATGGCGGTCGCTGGCAGGTATCGACCGGAGGAGGAACCGAGCCTGTTTGGTCGGGCGACGGCGACGAGCTCTTCTACCGCAGCGGCAACCGGATAATGGCTGCGCGGTATCCGGTAGCGGCGAGCTCCAAATTGGAACCCCCACCGAGCTATTCTCCGGGCCCTACTCGGTCGGCGCGGGCTCGGCGAACTACGCGGTGCACCGCGATGGCCGCTTCCTGATGATCCGAAGCGAGACCGCAAGCGCACCGACGCTCGTGAACGTCGTCACCAACTGGTCTCTCGAGCTGGACCGCGACGTCCAGGGCGGGGGGTCACGATGAAGTCAGAGCAAGCGCGAGGCTGGTCGACGCCGAGGTAGTAGGAGCGCCGTGCTTCGGGCTGGCGCTGGCGGCGGCGAACTGATCTCGACACGCCGAGGGAGGCTCAGATCCCTGCCCGCTCGACAAGTCCACGTGCCTCGCGACGCGCCTCGCGACGGATCTCGTCCTCGTCCCAGAGCGCCAGCCGTCCTTCCGACACCACCTGCTCACCGGCAAGCCACACTGCCCGGATGTCGGCGCTGCGGCAGCAGTACGCCAACGTCGACAGCGGATCGGGCGCCGGCGTGGCATGCGTCCCGTCCAGGCTGACGAGCAGCACGTTCGCTATCGAGCCCGGTACCAAGGAGCCCATCTCGGCTCCCCAGCCGAGTGCCTGGGCGCCGCGACGCGTGGCCATGTCCAGCAGCGTCGATGCCGGCATGGCCAGTGGGCCGTGAACCGACTTCTGCAGCATCGTCGCGAGGCGCATCTCGCGGAACATGTCGAGCGTGTTGTTGCAGGCAGCGCCATCGGCACCTAGGCTCACGGAAACGCCCCGATCCAGGAACAAAGGAACCGGAGCGATGCCGGAGCCCAGCATGCAGTTGCTGCCGGGACAGTGCAGCACGTGGCTGCCGGTAGTTGCCAGCGTATCGACCTCGTCCTCGTCTACCCAGATACAGTGGGCTAGCCCGACGTGGTCGCCCGCCAGCCCGATATCGGCCAGATAATGGATGTTGCGTCGGCCTGTCCGTTGCTCGACCAGCGTCACCTCATCGCGGTTCTCCGACGCATGGGTGTGAACTCGCCAACCGCCGGTCTTCGCCAGCACGGCCACTTCACTCATGCACGCGTCGGTGCAACTCACGGCGAAACGCGGGGCGAGGCATATGCGGATCCGTCCACGGCCTGATCCGTCCCACAATTCCACCAGGTCGACGGCTTCGCCCAGCGCCGTCTCGGTGGGTTGCAGCAGCTCCGGCGGAGTGGTTGCGGGATCGTCCATGAGGCACTTGCCAGTAATCGCAAACATCCCCGACTCGGCCAAGACTTCGATCACGGCACCCGTGTGGTGCACCGATTCCATCGTCTGCACCGCCGTGGTGCCGCTCAGCAACAGCTCAGCGACCGCCAGGCGAGCGCTGGCGCGAATCGATTGCGGCGTATGGGCCGCCTCGAGCGGCCAGACACGCTCACGCAACCAGGTCAGCAGCGGCAGCTCATCGGCGATACCGCGAAACAGCGTCTGGCACAGATGCACATGCGTCTGCACGAATCCCGGTAGCACGGCACAGCCGCTGGCGTAGATGACACGGGCGCCCTCCGGCGGGTCGTCGACAACCCCCACTCGGGCGATCCGGTCGCCCTCCATCAACAGGTCGCCAGGCTCGGCCCGGATGCCGGACTCGCCGTCCGGCAGGATCAGCGTGCCACCGCGAATCAGCGTGGCGTAGGGTCCGGTGCTCACCGCTTGGCTCCTGCGTGATTCGCCGCTCGGCTGGCGGGTTACCGAGCGATGGTCGCCTCGAGCTTGGCAACCACGTGGTTGATCTCGAACATCGATTCGGGGTCATCCGCCGAGGCCTCGAGTCGCACGACATACTCGGCAACACGAGAGTCGTCGGCCACGGCATAGAGGACCACCCCGAACGAAGATCTCGCAGCGCCGGCTGGCGAACCGTCGTCACCATCGTCGGCGAGGTGCCGCTCGAGCTCGACTCGGTAACGAGCCAGGCTCGCCCGCTGCACCGCGGCCAGCTCGGGGGAACGGAAGATCGCCGATCGTAGCTCGCGCACTATGGAGGTGAGCTCGCCATCCTCTTGCAGTCCGTCATCGTCGGCGCCGAGCCCGACCACCATCACCGACGGGGCGGCAAGCCGCCTGGTCAGGTCCGCGGGCTCATCGGAGTAGTGCCGTAGCTCCTTGAATAGCTGGTCGACCTGGCGCTGGTCATAGCCAGCCTGGATGGCGGCGATGCCGTGCGTCCAGGCCGCCTCGAAGTCGGCCAGCTGCCACCCCACTGTGGCGATCAGATAGTACAACTCGGCGTCGCCCGGGTTGAGCTCCGCGGCACGAAGAAACGAGGCCTTGGCCCCCAGGTCGTCACCGAGCTGCACCTGCGTGCGGCCCAGATGATAGTAGGCAGCCCAATAACGATCGTCGCGCGCCAGGATCGCTTCGATGTCAATCAGGGCGTTGATCGCGTCGCCCTGCTCGAGCTTGGATACGGCCATCCGTAGTCGCGTGTCGAGCTCCGATTGCGCCAGAGCCGGCGCCACCGTCACGACCGCGAGCAAGGCAATCAACAATCTCGACCGCATCGAATCCCACCCCCACTACGCCCTAGCTTAGCAGGGCTTGGCAGGCGACCGGCAGCCGGACGGCACCCACCGCGGTGCGTTTTGCCGCCTCAAAACCGCGATGCTATGCTTGCCGACTCAGTCCGAGCTTTCTTCTAAGTGCGCCCCTAGCTCAATTGGACAGAGCGTCTGGCTACGGACCAGGAGGTTGGAGGTTCGAGTCCTCCGGGGCGCGCTTCGTTCTTTGGCAGACCAACGGGGAAGAGTGATGGTCTGCTTGACATGACGAGTCGCCTCGACGTCGACGCGTGGATGCGCCTGGCCATCGGCGAGGCCAATCAGGCGTCGGAGGAGAGCGAGGTGCCTGTCGGTGCGGTGCTTCTACGTGGCGACGAGCCGATCGCCGTCGCCCACAACCGCACCGAGCAGCTCGACGACCCCTCGGCGCATGCCGAGATCCTGGCGTTGAGGCAGGGCGGTTGCGCAACCGGGGATTGGCGCCTCGACGGCACGACGCTCGTGGTTACGCTCGAGCCCTGTCCGATGTGCCTGGGGGCGATCATCCTGGCGCGCGTCGAACGTCTTGTCTACGGTGCGCGGGACCCCCGTCTTGGGGCCTGCGGCTCGGCCATCGAGCTTCCCGACCCGGCGCTGGCGCCGCATCTACGTGAGGTCCGTCACGCCACGCATCCTGACGAGTGCGGTGAGCTTCTGCGCGCCTTCTTCAGGGAGCGTCGCGCGGGCGCCGACGCCGGTTGCTAGCGGGCTATTCCTGGGCGCCTGTGCCGTCTTCGCCCGGCCCGGTAATCAAGAAGAGATCGTCGGTGGTGCCACCGTGACCGTCAGGGCCATCCGACGTCAGGGTGTACTCGTCTTCCCGCATGCGGTACCGCAGGCCGTTGCCCCACCCGTCGATAAAGCCGGTCTCCGGTGGGGAATAGTAATCGGGAACGAGCTCACGCAGGCCAACCAGATCCTCGAACCGCGGATACGCCCCGGTTGCGGTGCGAAAGACGGCCAGCGCATCGGACACCTCCTGCATTAGCGCCAGCGAGTCGCCGATCGAGTGCAGCTGATCGGTCGTGTACGTGTTGCCGCCCATCTCGGCCCCATCGACCGCCCAGGCCGACTCGCCCGCCAGCAACAGCACGGTCACATCGGAGCCGGCATACTCGGCGCGGACCCGCGCGGTGTTCTCGACTCTCTCGACACCACGCACCTCCACCTGCCCAGCGGCGCGCGGGAACGTAGTGTTGAGCAGTGCCTCGATCTCATCGGCGGTCGGTGTTGCCAACTCGGATGGCCCGCAACCGAATGCGACGATCGTCAGAAGCAAGAGAAGGAACTGTCGGGCGCCTCGAGAACGGTCGAGCATACAGTCTTCCTAGCCAGAACCTGGGTTGGTGCCGGACGTCTCTCGCCCGGCTCGTCGATATTGTATGCCGGTGAACAAGTCGACCATGGACTGCACCGGGAGCTGCCGTAGCCGTCCGATAGGAGGCAGCTCTAGAACGTCATTACCACCGAGCCGATAATCAACCGGTCACTGCGTCCGACGATATAGGGTGCCGGCGGGTTCTCCGGAACGCTATCGATGACCAGAACCGGCGGTACGTTGTCGGTGCGCAAGATGCCGCTGATGCGCAACGCGAAGAGTTCGCTCATGTGGGCGGTGATCGCGGCGCGGCCGTTGAAACGATAGTCGGTGGTGTGCTGCAGGTCGGCGAGGAACTCACCGCCGAACGTCAGCTCGGAGTTGGAGGAAAGCTTCATGCTCACATCCAGCCCCAGACGACCGGCCACATAGTTATCCAACGGTGCGGAAACCTGAGTCTCGCGCGTCAGGCCGACACCAGCCTCACCCACCACCGAGGCACGGGCGTTCTCGAGAAATCGAATTCCCAGACCGGCGTGACCCGTCAGCCGGTTGGCGATTCCAGCGGGGCGATCGCGAAACCAATCACCACCTAGGTACCAGAAAGTGTTGCCCATGAAGTTCTGACGGTACTTGACGCCGAACTCGTAGCGTTGCGCCGTCGCCTCGCTGATCAGGCTCTCGCGCACGGTACCGTTGGGTCGATTCGTCAGTGAGCGCTGCGTAGAGGTCGCACGGTAGATCTCACCGAAGATGATGATCTCGGAGTAGTCGCCGTTGATCGTGAACCGGTCGGTCACCGCCAGGGTCGTACCGGTGCTGTTGCCAGAGGCGTTAACCAAGGCTATCTGCGCCTCATTCGTCCAGGCCTTGCTCGGCGGCGACCCGGCCACGTCCTGGGCGAGCGCCGGTACGGAGAAGACGAGGGCGCTGAAGAGACAGAGAGCAGCCGCACGTTTCCAACGCGAGTCGAACATTTCCACCCCGATCTGTCGCGCCACGTCAGCCTGCACCCGCTGCCGGCGTCGCATGTGCATTCGACCGCCCCGGTTCTCATAGTCAGGTTAGTAAGGTGACCCAGCCCTGTCCAGGCACACATGCTGTCCGCGATGGTGAAGCGGCGGGCGCCGAAGCGCTGCTGCCGGCCTTGGTGCGCGCCTCTAGTCAGCTCTCGGGGCACCTGCCGGACCTCCAGCGAATAGAATCACCCTCGCGCTCGCGCCGCGTCGGGCGCGTTCCGCGGAGCTTGCGTCTTGTCGCTGCAGATCGGCACTCTCCTCTGCCTGCTGACCATCCCGTTCGCCGCAGTGAACTCGCTGCACCATGCGCTGGCCCAGCGCCCGGTGCCCGGCCGAAAGCGCATTCACGCGGTGAACCTGATCGTCGCCATCGGATTCTCCGCACTAGCCGCCGGCACCCAGAGCAGCCCGGGAGACACCGCCAGCGCACTCGTCTTCGCCCGCCTGTGGCTGCCAATCGTCTATTTCTGGTGGGCCTACGCATGGGCCGGGCACACCTTGCACCTCTTTCACCCACCGGAGTTCTCGTACGATCGACCGCTCATCAATGTGGAGCAGCGACTCTTCGGTAACCCGAGTCTGTGGTTGGGTCGCAACCGACCGGCGTGGCTCAACGAGTTGATGCAAATCTCCTATTGGCTCTATCTCCTCTATACGCCGTTTCTAGGTATTGCGCTGTATTCGGCAGGCGATTTCCGGCGCTTCGAGGCAATGGCGCTGGCCGTGTGTCTGGGCTACGCCATCAGCTATTCCGCCTATCCCTGGATGCCTCTGTGGGGGCCGCGCTGGGCCTTGGTCTCGGAGGGCCTGCTTCCCGAGGACGAGCGACGGCTGCCGGGATACCTGATCAGTGGTTGGACCCATCGGATCATGTGGAGCTCAACCGCCCACAAAGGGGGGGCGATGCCCAGCGCCCACAGCTCTACCTGCCTTGTATTCATTGTCTGGTGCTGGCGGATCTGGGGCGCGAGCGGGGCCGTCGCCGGCGGCGTGGTCGGGGGCTTGATGTTCGTGAGCACCGTATACGGCCGGTACCACTATGTGGTTGATGTGCTGGTCGGGGTTGCCGTGGGTCTGGTGTCGCTCGTCCTGGCCGATCTGCTGGTGCTGTAGCTAGAGCGCCGCCATCAGCAGCAGGAAGATGGTGGTGTTGATCGCGTGGCTGGCGAAACACAGCGTGCAGCGAGCCCGAAGCACGTAGACCAGCGAATGCGACAGGTACGCAGCCAGTCCGACCCCCACGGCCGCCGCCGCCAGGTAGCCGTATATCCAGGGACGTTGGAAAACTACTCCCTGCAACAGGCCAATGATCAGCCCCAGGTAGTAGGCCTGCCCGAGGACCGAGTTGGGTACGCCGAACAAGCGTGCCTGCGGAGTGAACACGACGAGCGCACAGGTGCCCTCGTCGAGTCGACAGATGGCCGGGATCCACCGCGAATCTGGCTGCATCCAACGAAACACCACCGCGGTGAAGTACGTGGAGATCAGCAAGCCGATCAGTGCCAGGACGAAAAAGAGTGATTCGATCATCGCTCCTCTCAGCCTAGTATTGATGTGGACAGAACGTCCCAACGCAGGGAGGGCTGCTTTGAGATCGTCTACGGCAAACCGCTGGCTACACGCCCCTGGCATCGCAGCGACCCTGACCCTCGGGGCCTGCGCGCCGGTGCCAATCGGAACGGTGCGGCTCGTCGATGGCGATACCGTCGAGTTTCCGGCTACGGTGCAGTCGAGCGCCTTCACGCAAGGAGACACCCCTGGCTACCATCTGGTGGTGTGGCGCGGTGGACGAGCCACCGACCATGCCCTCTTCCTTGCCGGCGTAGACGACGTTCAGGTTGTCGACGCTCTCGAATCGCTCGGCGCGGCACCCGGCGACGCGCTTACCATCGATACCTGGGAACGGCGCCACGATTCCGAAGACACGGCTCCAGATCGAACGATCGAGGGTCCGCGCGTCGAGCTGGAGTTCTCGGTGCCGGGTACCCAGAGACCGCTGAGCCTCGACGAAGTCCTCGACGACGTGGGAGATCGCGGCTTCGACATGCGCTTCGGTGGCCATCGGGCCAACATCGCTGCGTGGCACTCTGGCTGTGTGGTGTGCCTCTATTCGTGCCCGGGCAGCAAAGTAGGCAACGCCGCATACACAGTGCGCGATTTCGTCGCCGGTGGGCCGCACTTTAGGGTGCGCCCGGGCGTATTGCCCGTCGACGGATCGGAGGTTACGGTCCGACTACGGCTGGTCGAAGGGGGGGCCTCATGAAGCTGCTGCGCCGGATCGTCCTGTGGGTGGGAATCGGCTTGATGCTGACGGCCGTATTCAGTTGCGGGGCAGCCCCGGTGCGCTGGTACCTCAAAGAGGCTTCGCCCTGGCGCGTGCTGGTCGTCGACAAGACCGTGCCGCACCCCGACTACCGCGAGCACAAGGCGCTGTTCTGGGTACTGCGCCACGACAAAGTAGGCAACCCGACAGGTGAGCGGGGGTGGCCTCTGAACCGCGACTACATCGGCTTCAGCCCGGATCCCGACGACACCCAGAGCCACGGCACCTGGGAGGATCTCTCGCCAGGCCACCTGGCCAACGCCAACATGCTCTACCTCGCCGACAGCTATGGCGTTTATCGCGGCGACTATGAGAGCGAGCGCCCCAACATGGCCGGGCTCGACTACTCGGCGCTGATTTACGGCGGACTCAAGGATCATGAGGTGGACGCAGTCGAGGAGTTCGGCGCGCGGGGAGGCCATATCGTTGCCGAGTTCAATACCTTCGCTTCGCCGACCTCCGGCGAAGCTCGCGCCCGCTTGCAGAACCTCTTCGGCCTCGACTGGAGCGGTTGGACGGGTCGGTACTTCCGCGACCTTTCCGAGGAAAGCGAAGTGCCGCTCTGGGCTTATCGGAACTGGAAGGAGCACTACGGGCTCGACTGGGAGCTCGAGGGACCCGGTTACCTCCTGGTGCACGAAGACACTCGTCTGTTCGTGCTGCGCCTCGGGCGCGAAATCGATGCGCCGGGGCTGACGATCGAGCGCCGCGACGGCGGTCGGATCACCGAAGACGTGACCCATGGCCTGCGCTTCAACTACTGGTTCGACATCGTGTCGGCCCGTCCCCAAGCCAGCGTGCCGGCAGACTTTCACCTTGCCGTCAACGAAGCCGGCCGGGAGACCCTGCAGCGTTTCGGCGTCCCCGACACCTTTCCCGCAGTGGTGGTCGCTTCGGAAGCGCCCCTGCGTGCCTATTTCGCCGGGGATTTTTCCGATTCGATCGGCACACTCGGGCCTCACTGGGCGGAAGGTGTGCCGTGGCTGAACCAGCGGATCGTCGGGCTTTGGTTCCCGAGCGGCGCCGACCAAGAGCCGTTTTACTGGGGCTTCTACATTCCGCTACTGCGAGGGTTGCTCTCTAGAGTGAGCCCCTGAGGGGTCACGCTATCTGAGCACGCGGTTGGCGGGAGTGGGTCTGCTTACACCGACGCTATCGACGTTGCTGCATCCGATGCACGGTTCGAGCGACGAACGCACGCGGCGCCCAGCGAACCGATAGCGCCATCAGGCGATTCTTGACGCCCGGTATGAACACCTGGCGCGCCCGCCACAGGGCCGCGTAACCGGCAGCGGCAACGGTTGCCGCGTCGGGCACCCCTGCCGGCACTGGAAGATCGTCGCGCCCGCGCGACACGGCACGAAACTCGGTCAACGTAGGGCCGGGGCAGAAAGCGCTCACTACGACACCTTCCTCCCGTACCTCCTCGGCGATCGCCTCGCTGAAGTGGAGGACGAACGCTTTGGTGGCGAAATACACGCTCATCAGTGGCCCCGGCTGGAAAGCCGCTGTCGAAGCCACGTTCATGATCCACCCGCGGCCGCGCCGACGCATTGCCGGCAAGCACAGACCGGTGAGCTCCACCAGCGCGCCGACGTTGACCTGGATCATCTCCAGCTGCCGATCGAGATCGGCGTCGGCGAAGCTACCTGAAGATCCGAAGCCAGCGTTGTTGACCAGCGCGTCGACCTGCAGGCCGCGTTGCTCAACGGTGTCATGCAACGCCCGCGGCGCGTCGGGCGCGGCCAGGTCCGCGGCCACGACGGCGACCTCCACACCATGGGTCTCGGACAGCTCCGCGGCAAGCTGCCGCAGCCGGCTCTCGCGGCGCGCAGTAAGCACCAGGTCGTGGCCATCGGCGGCGAATAGTCTGGCCAGCTCGAGCCCGATGCCACTCGACGCGCCGGTAACGAGTGCCGTGATCTTTGCCATCGTGGTCTGTCCCTCGCCGAGTTTGTTCGAGACGAGCCGACTTCCGGTCGGCTCCGGGATTCATTGAAGCGGCTCCCCTATAATCCGAGCGGCTGCGAGCCAACAAACCAACGGAGCTCAGCATGATCCGGCAACGCCGCATCGCTCTGGTGATCGCCTGCGCGATGACCTCCATTGTGTCCACCAGCACCGATGGCAGTGCCCAGTTTGCCACCCGTGCCGTAAGCCTGGCCGACTACTACGCGATCGTCGGCGTGAGCAGCCCCGCTGTATCCCCCGACGGGAGCGCGGTGGCGTTCGTTCGAACCGTGCCGATAGAGGCGGACAACGCGCTGCATCGCGAGCTCTGGCTCTCGGATCCGCGCGACGTAATCCCCCCTCGACGGCTCACCAGCGCTGCCTTCGATGCCGGCAGTCCGACTTGGAGCCCCGACGGGAGGCTGCTCGCTTTCACGTCCAATCGCGGGGCGACACAGGAGGTGCCGGGCGGTATCTGGTTCCTCGATATGCAACAGGGTGGTGAAGCGTTTCAGATCGAGGGCGTCGAAGGCAGCCCGGTCTTCAGCCCGGACGGAAGCTGGATCGCCTACACGCGAGCGACGCCGCCAACCGGCGAGGCGGCGGCGCGGACGCGCTCCGGGCGCGGCAGCTACGAGCGCGCGTCCGAGCTCGAACAGTTGCTGCGAGATCGCTTCACGGGCCTGATCTACGACTGGATGCAGTACCGGTTCGACCGCCGCGGCTATCTTCCCGATCCAGCCGACCCACTGGCGTCGCCGCCGCGCGAGGTGTACCTGGTGCCAAGGACCGGTGGGTCGCCGCGCCAGCTGACGCAGCTGGGATTCGATGTCAACGACGTGGCTTGGCACCCCGACAACGAGCGGCTCGTCTTCTCCGCTGACGAGCATCAGCGCGACGAGTTCACCTATGCGAGGCACGATCTCTGGACGGTTGATTTTGTGGGCAGTATCGAGCGGCTCACCGACGACGGATTCGTCAACTCTCGCCCGCAGTGGAGCCCCGACGGATCGACGGTCGTTTACCGCGGTGCCGAGGGGCTCGACGCGGTCATTGAAGCAGGACGCGGACACGGAGCACCCACCGATCTGTACGCGCTCGACGCAGCGGGTGGCTCGACTCGCAACCTCACCGCGTCGTGGGATCTGCGTCCCGGCGCCCATGTGGTCGGTGTCGACGGCACGATCCGCTTCAGCGCCGGGATCGGCGGTCAGAGCCATCTCTTCTCGGTGCCGGTGAGCGGCGGCGGCGTTCAGCAGCTCACCGAGGGCCGCCGATGGCTTTCCGGCATGAGCTTCGCTGCGGATCCGCGGACCTACGCATACACCTCGGCCACGAGCACCTCGCCCGCCGAGCTGTATGTCACCCGGCCAGACACCGGTGAGACGCAGCTCACTCGGTTCAACGAGCTCCTGATAGCAAACACGTCGCCACGGGTGGCGCGCCCGATCGAGTACCCGAGCAACGACGGGACGCCGATCGAAGGCTGGGTCATTCTGCCGCCGGGATACAAGCCGGATGGGGGCCCGTACCCGCTGATCCTGAATATCCACGGCGGACCGCACGGCGCCTTCGGCGAGCGCTACTCGTTGGACTACCAGCTGTGGGCCAAGGAGGGCTACGTGGTGCTTTATTCCAACCCGCGCGGGTCCAGCGGATATGGCGAAGACTTTCTCTGGGCGACCTGGGGCGGCTGGGGCAACCTGGACACTGAGGACGTGATGTCGGGTGTGGACTACACGCTGCGCAACTTCGCCATCGACCGAGACCGCCTAGGCGTGTCCGGCTACTCGTATGGTGGCTTCCTGACCAACTGGATCATCACGCATACAGATCGCTTCGCGGCGGCAGTCTCGGGCGCCGGGATCTCCAACTGGCTCAGCGATTACGGAACTGCCGACATTCCACGTACCAAGGAATCGGAGTTCTTTGGACCGCCCTGGAAGCAACAAAGCGGCGACCTGCTGTGGGAGCAATCGCCCATCAAGCACGCCGATGGAGTGTCTACTCCGACCCTGATCATTCACGGCGAGAGCGACCATCGCGTACCGATCGAGCAAGGCGAACAGATGTACACGGCGCTGCGCAAGCAAAGGGTGGCCGCGAGGATGGTTCGCTATCCCGATTCCTACCACGGGGGCTGGCGCCCCTGGGACAGGGTGCATCGGTCGTTCGAGGAGCTCAGCTGGTGGAACGAGCACCTGCAGGACTAGCCTGTCGGACGCGGCGATCGCCGAGATCAAACCTCCGTCTCGCGACTTGCGTGGCACTCTCGCTCGTCGTGTCGACGATGAGCCAGGCGCCGCAACTTCTTGCTCATCCACGCCCGTTGAGCCCTCGGCCGACGACGACCAGCCGAACCGCCTCGGCATCCGGCGGGGCGTCGATGTCGCAGCTACCACCGCGCTTGCTCACCGACACGAGCGGCGCAGCGCTGCCGTTCGAGTCCGACGCCGGCGTGTTGGAGTTCCTCCGCTCCGCTGAGATCGTCTCGCAGAGCCGCTACGACGAGGGCGGCCGGCCGATCGCCTTCGATGATGCCGACGAATTCGGACGCGGAACCTATCTGCTCCGCCTACGACAGGGCGATCTCGAGCTCGATGCGATCTTCCGCAGCATCGAGGATCGCCTCGGCGTGGCGCGCTTCGTGGACGGCAGCACTGAAGTTCACTTCCGCGACAGTGGTCTCTTCGAGTGCGCTGCCTACGAGCTCAGTGCCATGCTGGGTCTGTTTCAGGTGCCGCCTGCGGTGCGCCGTCGGATCGGCCCGGTCGAGGGAAGCCTGCAGATTGTCGCCCCGACATGGTTCAGCGAGTCAGATCGAGTAACCGGCGGACTTGCCGATCCTTCCTCTCAGCGCTGGAACAAGCAGCTGGCGACGATGAACGTCTTCGATGCGCTCATCGCCAACCCTGACCGCAACCGCAGAAACCTGCTGTACGACGAAACCTGGCGATTGTGGATCACGGACCACTCGCGCGCCTTTCGTGTGTCCACGCGCCTCGATGAGGCGCCGCTTCAGGCAATCGAGCGTTCCTTCTGGGTCAGCCTGGGTGGGCTTGAGTCGGGGGCGATCAGCGATGCCGTGAGCGCCTATCTGAGCGACGGAGAGCTATCCGCGCTCCTCGAGCGTCGCGATCGATTGGTGGCGCATTTCGAGTCGCTGATCGAGCAGCGCGGCGAGCCGATGGTGATGTTCGGCTACTGAGCCGAGGGATGGAGGCGGGGCACGAAAACCCGCCCCGATGCTATCCTAGGCGAGCTTGAATGCTGGTCCGGAGGGGTAGCGAAGTCCGGCCGTAACGCGCTCGACTCGAAATCGAGTTGTCGGGGTAAAAACTCGGCACGTGGGTTCGAATCCCACCCCCTCCGCCATTCTTTCGGTCAATGCGTGACTCCAGCGGTCCGCCGCGATCCGACCGCGGTAGCCAGCGCTAGCGGTTGCAGGCGCCGCGACAAGCGCTCGCTGCTCCGCACCGGCTCCCTGGGCGTTGACAGAGCTTTGACCGGAGCTTGGGGTCTTCATGGGAAGATTCCCAATATGGGAGTCTCTATGCGCATGTGGAAATCGCGGCCGCCCGGCTGGTCCGGTATTCGCTGGACATCGCGAGCGGGCCTTGGGCTGATCGCCGCGTTCATGCTGCCTATCCTCATCCTGGCGGTGGTCAGCATTGTCTCGATTGGTCAGCGCGCCGCCACCCGACAGCTGCTTGTCGAGGAACGCTACGTCCGCATTGCCGACCTCGTTTCGACGGAGCTCGACGAGGCCATGGCGGAGTGGGAGCGCGAGCTACTCGATGAGCTCGAAGAAGGCCCGTGGACCGAGAAGAACGTCATCCAGCGGCTGCATGAGGCCGAGCGCACGTTCCCCGCACTGCGCCCCATGCTGATGCTCGCTCCCGACGGACGCATCGTGTACCCGGTGCGGGCAAGCGACACGAATGTCGTGCCGAGCTTCTCGACCGACCTCGCTCGAACTCTATTGCCAACCGACGATTCCTCGGTATGGCTGTTCGATCGAGGTCAAGAGGCCGAGCTGTGGACGCAAGACCTGACGCTAGCAGAACGCATGTACCGCCGCGCCGTTGGGGCTGCCGTGACCGGCACCGATCGAGTCCGCGCGCTCAACGCACTGGCACGCACGCAACGAAAGGTCGGTCGTTCGAACGATGCTGTCGAGACCTACGCGCGCAATGTCGCGGGGCTCTGACCATTTGTCACCTTCCAGCGTGGCGAACCTGAAAGCCCACTCGTCGCCGCCGGCGGGCTCGAGCCAGCTCAAGTGCACTCTGTCGCCCACGGCGAACAGGTTGGGCTCACCGCTGCCGGGCGCCGACGGTGGGCTCGGCATCATGTGCGGCACATCGAGCGCGCGGTCGACGCGATCAACAACGACCGATGGATCATCGGCCGTTGCTCCGGCGCACGCCGCCAGCGCCAGCAGCGCGACAATGGCGGTTCTGAACACGGTTCTCCTCCGACCTCAGCGTGCGTAGCGACTCTCGCCCCCGATGATTGTCAGGTCGACCCGGGTGGCACGGATTCGATCCACCGGGACCTCGAGAATATCCTGCGAGAGAACCACGATATCCGCCAGCTTGCCGGGCTCGAGCGACCCCTTGAGGTGTTCCTCGAAGGCCGCGTAGGCGTTGTTGATCGTGTAGGAACGCAAGGCCTCCTGGCGCGTCATGCTCTGCTCCGGATAGAACGCGGTGCCGTCGGCCATGATGCGGGTAACCGACGCATGGAAGCTAACGATCGGATCGATGCGCTCGACCGGTACATCCGTGCCGTTGGTCACCAGAGCGCCCGAGTCGATCAGATCACGCCACATGTAGGTGTGGTACTTGGCCCGCTCGTCGCCCAGGCGCAGCGCAACCCATGGACCGTCGGAGGTGGCATGTACTCCCTGCATGGAGGCAACCACGCCGAGTTTACTGAAGCGCGGGACGTCGTCCGGATGGATGTGCTGCGCGTGCTCGATGCGCCAGCGCAGGTCGCGCCCGTTCAGGCCGGCACCATCGAAAGTGCGCTCGTACAGATCCAACACCTCGCGGTTGGCGCGGTCGCCGATGGCGTGCGAGTTCAACTGGAAGCCATGCTTGGCCGCAATCGTCGCCGTGCCTTCGAGTTCCTCCACCGGCACCAGTACGAGGCCAGGGCTATCCATGTCTGCGTAGTTCTCTAGCAGCCACGCACCATGCGAGCCGAGCGCCCCGTCGATCACCCGCTTGATGGAGCGGACGGCAAGGAAATCATTGCCCTCCGGAATGATTCGGTATTGCGGGAGCAGCCGATCCATCTCCTCGTTGGAGGGGCCGCGCACCATCACGTACAGACGGACCGGTAGTTCGCCCGCGGCTGCCATGGCCCTGAAACGATCGATGGAGGCGAACCCCGTGCCGGCATCCTGAAAGCTCGTGATCCCGTTGCTGAGCGCTTCGGCGCCGGCTGCCTCGACGCGGCGACGGAACTCCGCCTCACGATCGGCATCGGAGCGCTCCGCATCGGCCGCGCTCGAGACTTCTCTCACCAGCCCTTGAGCTCGCTCGCGCAGCAGGCCGGTGGCGCGGCCCCGGGCGTCGCGCACAATCGTGCCGCCGTCGGGGTCGTCGGTAGCGCTGTCAATGCCCGCCAACCTCATCGCCAGCTCGTTGGCGAAGGCGGCGTGGCCACTGGCGTGCCCGAGCACCACCGGGTTGTCCGGCGTAACCTCCGAGAGCCCGTCGTGTAGTGGCACGCCATCGACGTTCGGCGTCGGCGTCGAGTCCCACTTCTCCTGGTGCCAGCCGCGGCCGAAGATCCATTCGCCCGGTTCGGTCAGGCGCGCCGCCGCGGCGACCTTGGTAATGATCTGCTGCCAGGAGGTCACCGTCGTCAGGTCGAGGATCATCTTCGAGCGACCGAGGCTGAGATAGTGGCCGTGGCCTTCGATGAACCCTGGGATCGCCAATCGCCCGTCGAGCTCGATCACCTCGGTGTTGGCGTCGATGTACGCGGCGATCGCCTCGTTGCTCCCGGTGGCCAGAATCTGGTACCCGCCTACGGCGACCGCCTCCGCGAAGCTGAACTCAGCGTCGACGGTGGCGACCCTACCGCCGCGCAGCACGAGGTCGGCAGTCGACTGCGCAGACAGCATCGGTCCGGTAGCGCCGGATGCCGCCAAGATCGAGAGCCACAATGCCGTGGACGTTCGTCGATGCATGACTGTTCTCACTTCCCTTTCGAGCGCGCGGCGGCATCGGTAGCGATCGGCTCGCCGGCCACCGTTTCACGCCCTTCTTGACCGATTGACCCGGAAGCCGAGGCTCCCGCGATGATAACTTTGGTCCCTTACTGCTTACCGCTCGTTGTCGAGCTCCTCTACTTCAACCCGATGGCAAGACCATGCGCAAGACTCTCTTCACCTTACTCGTGGGCCTACTCGCAGCCACCGGCGCCGCCGCACAGGACACCGGCACTACCCAGGAACCGCGCCCGATGACAGTGGACGATGCTCTCGACCTGGTCAACGTGGGCAACGGTGTGATGTCGCCCGACGGCGAGTGGGTGCTCTACACCGAGCGAACGCTCACCTGGGACGACAACAAGTACGAGACCAAGGCGTACATGGTGCCATCATCGGGCGGGGAAGTGTTCCAGTATGTCGGCGAGGGCGGCGGCAGCGACTTCAAATTCTCACCCGACGGCGAGTACCTGACCTTCAAGCGCAGCGTCGGCGGCAAGGGCTCGGCAGCCAGCGCGTCGGGTGGTGGCGGTCCGTCTGCCGGGGGCCCCGGGGGGCCATCTGCCACGCAGCAGATCTTCTTCATGCGTACGCGCGGTGGTGAAGCTGTCGCCCTTACGGAGCACCCCACTTCGATAGGTACCTACCTTTGGTCGCACGATTCGAAGCGCATCTTCTTCGTCGCCGACGATGAGCGTGCCGAGGACGATCGCAAGGAGATGGAAAAGGGCGACGACGCGATCTTCGTGGACGAGGGTCCCAACGGTCAGAATCGCGGTCAGTGGTCGAATCTCTGGGCGTTCGATCTGGAGTCCCGGGAAGAGGAGCAGCTCACCGAGGAGCGCTTCCTGATCAGCAGCTTCGATCCGTCTCCCGACGGGAAGTGGGCGGCGCTATCGGCGCGTTATTTCAATCGACGCAATGACGCCGACAAGACGGAGCTGTTCCTGCTCGACCTCACGAGCGGCGACAAGACACGCCTGACGGAGAATCAAGCACCCGAGGGCGGCGTTCTGTGGGCGCCAAACAGCTCGCAGTTTCTCTACGGTGCAGCCGACGACAGCGCCTGGATGAACCGCAACACCAAGCTCTGGCTGATGGACGCAGAGCTCGCCGAGCACCGCAAGATCTCGGGCTCCTTCGACGGCGAGATCCGCAGCCCGTCCTGGACGCCCGACGGGCGCTACGTCCTCTTCGCGGGCACCGAGGGCACACGCTGGAACGTCTTCCGGCTCGACGTCGAGTCGGGCGACGTGGAGGCCATCACGAACCTCGACGGCGTAGTGGGCGGGCTGTCGTTCTCGGCCGACCGTACGCGGTTCGTGTACGGCTACACCGACTTCGATTCGCCCACCGACCTGTTCGTGGGAACGGTCGAGAACTTCGAGCCGCTACAGATAACCGACGCCAACCCACAGCTCGCCGACATGTCGCTCACCGACATGCGGCTCGTTCAGTGGGAGAGCCACGACGGCGTGGAGATCGAGGGGATTCTGCATCTGCCCCCCGGCCATGTGGACGGAACAGCGGTACCGCTGATGCTCAACATCCACGGCGGGCCGGCCGGGGTCTTTTCGAACAGCTTCCGCGCCATGTACCACATTTACGGCGGACTCGGCTGGGCGTCGTTGTCGCCCAACGTGCGCGGGTCGTGCTGCTACGACGACTACCTGCGCGAAGGCAACACGTTCGCGCGAGGAGACGGCATCGGCTTCGGCGATTTCCAGGACCTGATGACCGGCGTCGACGCGCTGATCGAGCAGGGGATCGCCGACCCGGAGCGCATGGGAGTACGTGGCTGGAGCTACGGAGGCATCCTCGGTGGGTGGACAATCACCCACACCGATCGCTTCAAGGCAGCCAGCATCGGCGCCGGCGTCTACGACTGGACCTCCGAGTACGGGCCTGGCTTCAACAACGACGTGCGGTTGTGGCACATCGGTGGAACACCCTGGGACAATCCCGAGGCCTGGCGCAACCAGTCGGCGCTTACCCACGCGACCAATGTGACCACTCCGACGCTGCTCATTCACGGAATGAACGACCTCACGGATACCGAGCAGCAGAGCATGATGTTCTTCACTGCGCTCAAGGACATCGGCCGGGCGCCGGTTCGCTACCTACGCTTCCCACGCGAGCCGCACGGCTTCCGTGAGCCCCGCCACCAGCGGCGCCGCGATGCAGAGGAGATCCGCTGGATGCAAGAGCACGTACTCGGGCAAGAGTGGAGTCCGGCCGAGCGCCCGACGGAGGACGCTCCGGCGGCCACCGACGCCGCAGACGGAGGCGAGGACGAGGAGGGGTCGCGCCCGTAGGGTGCCGCCGTCTGGAAGGCACTTGGCGACACGGCCGCGTCGGCTGAGTCTGAATCCTCGGGCCACACGAGCGACCGCTCTCTTCTGAGTCAACCAATGAAGATACTTCTCTGGGACATCGACGGGACGCTGCTGAACACCGACCGTGCTGGCATGTACGCGTGGCTGGAGTCGCTCGGCGAGGAGCATGGCAGCCCGGTAGACGCGGGGAACATGAGTCCGGCCGGGATGACCGACGGCGGGATTGCAATGGACGCTATCGTCGACGTGCTTTGCCGCGAGTACTCCGCCGAGCTCGCCGCGTCGCTGCTCGGCCGCTACGTCGAGCTCCTACCGGGCTGGCTCGAACGCCGCACGAAAGGGTTCATCCATCCCAACGTACCCGAGATCCTGGAAGCTGCAGCCGCACGTGACGACGTCGAGAATGCCCTCCTCACCGGCAACATCGAGGCCGGTGCCAGGCTGAAGCTGGGGCACCACAGGATCCTGGAGTACTTCCAGTGGGGCGCGTTCGCCGACCACGGCATCAAACGCCGCGACATCGCCCGCCACGCGCGCCGCCAGGCCGAGGCGCGACACGGCGACACAATCGAGGCCCTGTACGTGATCGGCGATACGCACCACGACATTGATTGCGGCAAGGCGATCGAAGCGCGAACGATCGCGGTAGCAACGGGACCATTCAGCGCCGCCGAGCTAGCCCACCACGAACCGTGGTGGGCCATCGACCAGCTGCCCGAAGCGGACGCATTCCTCGCCCGGCTCGACAACGGCTGAGCTCGACTGGCTCGGTCCGAGCCGCCCGTCGCGGCACTAGCCCATTGCGTCGGGAGGTCGTGCCGTCGCCCGGGTACGCCGCGGGCGCATCAACACGAGCAGGGCCAAGGCACCCAGCCCATAGTCGTGGAGCTGCGTGAGCACGTGGGTGGCAAAGCCGGACAGCACGGCCTGATCCTGCGTCAGGCCCAGATGGGTGAAGCCGAGGGCGAAGGCAGCTTCCCAGGTCCCGAATGCACCCAACCCACTTACCGGGAGCATCGCCGACAACTCGGCACCGGCAACACCCAGGAACGATTCAAAGAAGCCCAACGAGCCCCATGGGACACCTTGCGGGACGAGGACCGACTGCAGGATCAAGTAGTGGGCTCCGAACTTGGTAATGCGGACGCCGCACGACAGCAATACAGCCGGTATCAGGTCGCCGCGGTGGTGCACCTCGACGACCTGGCCAGCGGTCTCGGTGAGTGTCGGCGCCCCGAGGACTCGGCCGGCGAGGCGCAGAGCCGGTGCCAGAAGCATCAGCGCCAGGACCGAGACGGCGAGAAGAGCCGCAGCAAGCACCGCCAGCGTGCCCCCAACCTCGATGCCGAACCCGACCACCACCAGGGCCAACAGCAACATCGGCGCGATGACCACCATGTCGAGCACCAGTGCCAGGAAGAACGAGCTAAGGGCGTCGGGCAGCGGCACCGCCGCGCGAGTCGTTACCAGCCAGACATAGACCAGCGTGCCGATACGTGCGGGAAGCAGATCGGCGACCATGCCGCGGACTATGGTGATCAAGGTCAGCGCACCGAGTGACACTCGCTCGTGCAGGAGTGCCCGGTAGCGCATGACGCGAAGAGCGATCATCAGCCAGAAGACCGCCACACCGAGGGCCAAACCGGGAAGCCAGGCTCCCCGAACGGCGTCGACCACGGCCCCGATCCCGAGATCGCCCAGCAACCACCGCACCAGGACAACGGAGATGACGATCGAGATGCCGAACCGCACCAGTCCCGATCGGCCTTTGCTCACTCGGGGATATCAACCCCCGTGGTCCGCGGCGGGTCGGTATGTGGATCCTGGCCCCGACTGCGGATGACCTTGGCGGGAACTCCGCCGCAAACCGCCATCGAGGGCACCGAGGCCGTCACCACGGCGCCCGCCGCTGCGACGCTACCGCGACCCATGGTCACACCCGGGAGAATCGAGACCTTCGCCCCGAGCCAGTTGTCGCCCTCGAGCACCACGCCCTCTTCCGATTCACGCAATCCCTGTTGCGCCATCGCCAGCTCCAGGCGGTCTATGTCGTAGTTGCCACCGCCAGCGATGTAGCACCCCGGCCCGATGATCTGATCGGCTCCGAGCTCGACACGACAACCATTCACGGCGTGGATCACCGTTTGCATGCCGATCCCGGAGCCAGCGCCAATTCGCGCCGTCCCTCCTTTACAGGAGACCGTGACATTGTTGGCCAGGATTACGTCGTCGCTGATGTCGATCGCCTTGGCCGCATCTTCGCTTCGGGCATCGAGGACACAGCCATCGCTGATCACAACCCGATCGCCCAGATGGATGCGATGTGGGTGGCGCAACGTTACGTTGGCGCCGAACACCACGCCCTTGCCACAGTTACCGAGCAGCTTCGGCCACAGGCTCTTGCGCAGAAGCAGCCCGAGCGCACCCGGGACGATCGCCAGCCAACAACAGATCTCGAAGTAGATCAAGGCGCCCCAACCGGGCTGCCCGATGATCACGCGCCGGTACCGCTGCAGCGCGGAGCCGCCCTCGGTGATGGTCGCCTGCGTCTTGGTCTGTGTGGCCATTGCGTCTAACCCTAATCGAACGCGTGGCTGCCAGCCACGCGGAGAGGCGCTGTGGCGTCGACTTCCGGGGGGCTAATTCATCACCCCGCCGGGACCGCGGCGCGGGAGCTCGACAGTCGATCGGTGAGCTCGAGCAACGAATCGACGCTCTCGTTTTCGAAGTACAGCCGGTGCCAGAACTCGAGGTTGATCAAGATCCACAGCCGGTAGTCGTGGTTCACGCCGCCGGCCATATGCTCATCGATGATCCCGTGCACATGGCTGGCGTCGAAGATGCCCTGCTCGATGAAGCGCGATTCGGCGAACAGGTTGCGAATGAAGGGCTGCAGATCGGTGCGCATCCAGCGTCCCAGCGGAAAGCCGAAGCCCTGCTTCCGCCGCTCGATCAGCTCGCGCGGCAGGTAGCGCGCTGCAACTACTTTCAGTATGTGCTTGAGATCGCGACCCTGGAGCTTCATTGATCCGGGGATCGATGCAGCGAACTCCACGACCTTGTGATCGATCAGCGGCGGACGCGTCTCCAGCGAGTGTGCCATCGACATGCGGTCGACAATCGGCAGCAGGTGGTCGGGCATGCGCGTGTTGAGGTCGGTGTAGAGCATACGGTCGACAAGATCATCCACGCCGTCGGAGTCGAACCACCGGAGGATCTTGGATACGGAGTCGTCGTCGTCGATCTGGGCCCGAGCTTCGGCAGTAAACAGCTGCTCCTTGGCATCGGGTGTGAAGCGCAGGAAGCTCATTGCATGCGCGTAACGTGCCCCGCTGTCGTGGAAGGACATCTCGTTTACCCAGGTCAGCTTCTGCGCCAGGCTCTTGTAGCCGAACGACTCGGGAACCATGCTGAAGAGGCGGCGCATGATCTGACGGCGAACAAAGGCCGGCAACAGACAGTAGAGATCGACCAACCGCTGACCGGCGAAACGATCGTAGCCGGCAAAGTTCTCGTCGCCGCCGTCGCCCGAGAGCACCACCTTTACCTGTTCGGCGGCCACTTGGGAGACCAAGTAGACGCCGACGCCGAACGGATCGGACGGCTCATCAAGGTGGTAGACCATCCTCGGCATCAGGTGGATCAGATCGGCCTTGACGATGCGCTCATTGGCCGCGAACCCGTAGCGCTCGTTCACCATGCGGGCGTATGGCAGCTCGTTGTAGTCTTGCTCCTGCACGCCGATGGAGAACGTCGGAATGGGGGCGCTCGCCGCCCTGGCCATCATCGCCGCGATCAGGCTCGAGTCGATCCCGCCGCTCAGGAAGGCGCCTACCGGCACGTCGCTGAGCATGTGCATCTGAACGGTATCGAGGAGTAGCTCCTCGAGTCGATCGGCCACCTCGGTCTCACTGGTCTCGAGCTTGTCGTTGAAATCGAAGCTCCAGTACCTGTCGACCTCGATCTTGCCGTCCTGCCAGATCAGTCGAGAAGCTGCCGGCAGCTTCTGAACGCCCTCGAAAAGCGAGTACCGATCGGGGATGAACCGTAGCGACGTGTAGTGCCAAAGCGCGTTCAAATCTGGGCGGCGATCGACCATGCCTGAGGCCAACAGCGCCTTGATCTCGCTGGCGAACAACAGCTGATCGTCGACCTGAGCGAAGAACAGCGGCTTCTGGCCCATGTGGTCACGTGCCAGCATGAGGCGGCGGCGAGCGCTATCCCAGATGGCGAAGGCGAACTGGCCGCGGAGATACTTCACGCAGTCGGGACCGTGATCCTCATAGAGGTGGAGGATGGTCTCCACGTCGGTGTGGGTGCGGAAGACATGACCCGCGGCCTCGAGCTGCGGTCGCAGGGTCGGAAAATTGTAGATCTCTCCGTTGGAGACCATCTGGATGGTGCCGTCTTCGTTGGCGAGAGGCTGGGCGCCACCGGCGACATCGATAATGCTCAGGCGTCGGTGCCCCATCGCCACCGACGCATCACTGAAGAAGCCGTCGCCGTCGGGCCCGCGATGCGACAGGGCCGCGGTCATCGGCCTCACCGCATCGTGGTGATCACGCGTCAAGATACCCGTGATGCCGCACATTGCGCGCTCACCTCGTGTTGGGGCGTGCCGGAATGCGGTCAGCGCCCAGCTCGACTAGTGGCCCGTAACGATCATCTGTTGCTGGCCATTAGAGATATCCCTCGGCCCGATACCAATCCGCTGTTCGACGCAAGCCCTCATCAAGTCCGACGCTCGGATCGTAGCCGAGATCACGCCGCGCCTTCGAGATATCGAAGGCGCGGTTCTGCCGATACCAGTCCACCCGACGGGGAAAGATCGGTGGGGCGATGCGCAGCGGCTTGCAAACCTTTTCGAAGACGTGACCGGCGATCACCAGCGGCCATACGGGAAAGTGGCGGATCTTCACGTCGACATCCATGGCGCGGCCGACCGCCAGCACCAGGTCTTCGATCGACACGTACTCTGCGTCGGCGATCAGGTAGGCCTCGCCATCGCCTTTACCGGGCTCCTGCGCCAGCACCAGCGCGTCGACCAGGCTGTCGATGTACAGCGGGTGGTAAAGGGTGCGCCCGCCACCGAACATCGGGAAAGAACCGTTGCCGACCCGGCGGAAGATCATGAAGAAGCGCTCCGGATCTCCCGGTCCGTAGATCGCCGCGGGGCGCAGGATGACCGTCGGCAACCCGCGCGACGGATACTCGAGCACCAGCGGTTCCGCCTCGTACTTGGTTTGCTGGTAGTAATCGGCGGCGTTGATCGGCGCGGACTCATCGGCCGGTGGGTGCTCGACATTGCCGTGTACACCGCACGTACTGCAGTAGATGAGCTTCTTGACGCCGTGTTGGAGCGACGCCTCGAGCACAACGCGGGTTCCTCCTACGTTGACCTCGTCGTAGTAGCTGTTCGGCACGTCGAGCTCGCGGAATGCAGCCGCCAGATGGTGGACGACGTCGACGCCGTCGACGCAACGTTCGACCACCTGGGCATCGGTCACGCTACCGATTACCACCTCGGCGCCCCAGTCGCGCAACTCCTGGGTCCTGACGCCTTCTTTGTAATCGAGGGCCACGACTTGATGCCCGTCCTCGAGCAGCCGTTTGACGAGAGCCTTGCCAGTAAAGCCGGTGCCACCGGTAACCAGGATTCTCATCGTTCGCAGATCTCGATGACTCAGGCGCCGTAGATACGCCGCAGGACTGCAGCGGAGGCGTCCCAGGAGAACTCGGCTCGCACTCGGTCCCGACCGCGCTCGCCCAGTTCGCGGGCGATATCGGGCGACGTAGTCAGGGTCTCGATGCAGTCGACCAGCTCGTCAACCGAACCGGGGGAAGCATAGCAGCCACTATCGGCGAGCATGTCTCGGTTGTTGGGCGTATCGAAGCACGCTACCGGTAGACCGGCTGCCATGTAGTTGAGGAGCTTGCCACTGGCTTCGCCACTGCCGCTGAGCTTCGGCTCCAGAGCCGCATCGGCGAGCGCCAGGTGTTGGTCGAGGTTCTCGAAGGAAATCCGTCCGGTAATCGTGCAGCGCGACTCGAGCCCTTCGGATCGCAGAAACGCTGTGGTGCCGTCGGTCGGATAGCCGACGACGAGGAAATGCACCACCAGATCGCGCTCCGCTGCTCTACGGATTGCCGCGTGAAGCGTGTCCACTCCCTTCACGGCCAGCAGGGAGCCCGCGTATACGACCACCGGGAGCCCGACGGGCAGCTCGAGCTGGTGGCGCAACCGATCCACGGACGTCGCGCAGGGCGCTTGAATGTCGGCGCCGTCGGCGACCAGATGTAGCCGCGGGGCCGGCACTCCGAAGCGGTCGCGTACGATCTCCAGACTGCTCGGCGAGGAGCACGCGATGTGCGCCGGCAGCCGATCGATGAGCCATTCGACGCTCTCGAAGAGCCAACGCAGCGGCGGCAGGCGATCGAAGTATCCATGCGCGTCGAGCTCGCCGGTCAGACTGCCCTGCATGTCGAACACCAACGGCAGGCGGCGCCAGAAGAACACCGCTCGCGCCGCCCATCCGATCAATACGCCTTCGTGCAGATGGCCATGCAGCACGTCGGGGCGCCGGCGCGCGATCGAGCCGCACACCTTGAAGAAGAGCAGCACGTCCGCGATGTACTTGAACGGCGACGGACCGGCGTCGACGCGATCGTATCCCGGAACTCGCCGGATGCGCTCGGTGTCGATTCCCTCAACATCGCGACCGTGCTGGTACGTGCACAGCCAGCATTCCAGGCCACTCCGTTGCAGCGCCCGCATCAAACCGTGGATCCGGATGTGGCAGCCGCGGTCGGAATGGAAAGGCGTCGGGCCGATGTGCAGGACACGCATCGGAGCCTCGGGTGCAGGCTCGTCTTCGGGCCTCATGGCGTGACACCCTCCAAACCCCGGTAGTCGGGAAACTGCTGCATCACGTGTTCGAGCTCCAACGCGCGCCGAGATGGATCCCAGCCGAGCTCGGCACCCATCAGCGACGCTGCGCGCTCCAGCGCCCCCAAGCCAGGATGGCCGAGGGTGCCGAGCCCAGAGCGCCGAAATACGAAGTCGTCTAGATGGCACGCCATCTCAGAGCGCGCCGCCCAGACAGCCTCCGCGGCGATGACGTTGCGTTCGGCGCACAGAGAATCGCTGAGCCCGTCCTCCGATTGAGCCAGCGCCACCACTGCGCTGCAGGCGGTGCCGTAGCTGCTCACCAGATGGCTGACGGTCGATTCCGCGAACACTGGGTGTTGTCTGCCTTGCTCGGCGTGGAATCGAGCCAGGTCGCCAACGTCGCCCGATGCCAACCTTGCCTGGCGCGTTCGCCCCGGCACTGTGCCTTTGCCCAACGCAACGACAATGAGGTCGAGGGCACGCTCAGCCAAGAGACGTGCCGTGGTGTACTTGGCGCCGAAGACGGAGAACAACCCGGCTACGCCGTCGGTTTCCTCGTGGTTGACGACGCGGTAGTCGCCGGTGCCCTGGTAGACGGAGGGCCGGATCTCTTCATCCACCAACGGGTAAAGGCCCGCGAATGCGTAGCGCACATCGGCTAGCGACAATGTGTCCGACCCGAGCGCCGTGTTGATCTCGTCGATCAGCTCCCGGGCATCGTCGACCGTGGGCCGCAGATCATCGAGGTCGCCGTGGTACGGCCCGTACGTCGTACCGATGAGCGAGTGGCCACGCCACGGGATGATGAACACGTGCCGCCCACCGCGATCGACCACCGACTGACTGGGGCGCCGCGTCGGAAGCGCCACCGCGCAACCGTTGGTCAACGGCGGGGTCACGATATGCGTCCCCTTCGAGACCCCCGTCAGTATGGGAGCGATCGTACGGGTCTCGAGCTGTGCGTTCAGCCGGTGGATCCATGGCCCAGCGGCGTTCACCACCACGCTGGCGCGAATCTCGAACGGTTCGCCCGTGCCGCTGGCGTCGTTGTTGCGCAGACGATCCGTTGCCTCGACCCCGACAACCCTGTCGTCGGCTACCAGAAAGCGATCTGCCGCGATGTAGTTCGCCACCACCGCACCGGCGCGGGAGGCGCTGTCGATGAAGGCCAGGGTCATACGCTCGGAGCTGTGCATATGGCTCTCGTAGAAAACCCGCCCACCCGTGAGACCGGCCGGCGCCAGCCCAGGAATCCTGGCCAGCACCTGCGCCCGCCCCAGTCCGCCTCCTGCAGGGACGCGCTTGCCTGGATCATTCAGCAATCGACGTTGGCCGGTGCACAGGATCGTGTACAACAGCATCCCGGCATTTAGCAGGGTCTTGCTCTTGGAGAGCCCACGGTAGGTCGGCACAACGAAGGGAACGTAGTGCGTCAGGTGTGGTGCCAGGTTCTGAAAGTAGATTCGCTCCCGGGCAGACTCCCGCACCTTGTCGAAGCGCAACTGCTGAAGATAGCGGAGCCCGCCGTGCAGCAACTTCGACGACGCTGAGGAGGTCGCGGAACCGAAGTCGCACTTGTCGATGAGCGCCACCGAGAGGCCGCGCAACGCCGCGTCAAATGCAAGACAGGCGCCGGTGATGCCGGCACCGACAATCAGTACGTAGTACTGCCGTGCCTGCAATTCCGTGGGGCGACGTCTCATTCCTGGTATTGCTTGGCGACCCACTCGCGATAGCTACCGTCGAGGATCGCTCTCCACCAGTCCTCGTTGCCGAGGTACCACCGCAGGGTGGCGCGGAGGCCGTCCTCGAACGGCGTAGAAGCCGTAAATACGAGCTCTCTTCGCAGCTTGGAGCCGTCGATCGCGTACCGCCGATCGTGCCCGGGACGATCGCGCACGAAGCGAATCTTATCGGCGCAGTTGCCACCGCTGGCTGCCACGCAGTCGGGGAACTGGCGCGCCAGCGCCGCGTCTGACGCGAATTCTCCGTCGACCAAACGGCACAGCAAATTCACGAGGTCGATGTTCCGCCACTCGTTGTCACCACCGACGTTGTAGGTCTCCCCCACCTGCCCGCGCTCGAGGATGCGCTCGATGCCGGCACAATGGTCTTCGACGTGCAGCCAATCGCGCACATTCAGTCCGTCGCCGTATACCGGAAGCTCCTTCCCGTCGAGCAGATTGACGATCATCAACGGGATGAGCTTCTCGGGGAATTGGTAGGGACCGTAGTTGTTCGAGCAATTGCTGGTCGTCACCTGAAGGCCGTAGGTATGGAGGTAGGCCCGGACCAGATGATCTGAGCCTGCTTTGCTCGCCGCGTAGGGAGAGTTGGGCTCGTATCGGGTAGTTTCGCTGAACGCCGGGTCATCCGCATCGAGGCTACCGTACACTTCGTCTGTGGAAACGTGGTGGAACCGATGCTCACGCGGTCGTGCCTCGATCCACTCGCCACGTGCTGCCTCCAGGAGGGTCCAGGTACCGACCAGATTCGTACGGACGAATTCTCCGGGACCCTCGATCGATCGATCCACGTGCGATTCGGCGGCGAAGTGCACCACGGTATCGATCGCCTCTTCATGCAGGATCTCACGCATGGTGGTCAGCTCGGTGATGTCGGCCTCTACGAAGCGAAAGCAGGGATTGTCGTCGATGGACCTCAGGGTGGCGCGATTGCCTGCGTAGGTGAGCGCGTCTACGACCACGACACGATCGTCAGGATTGCGGGCGCACCACCGGTGCACGAAATTGGCGCCGATGAACCCGGCACCTCCGGTGACGAGAAGTCTTCGTGCGGTCATCGGCGAGCCAGCGGGATCCGTATCTGTAGCGCGTCGGGCTCGACCAGACGCGGGTGGATGGGCGTAGGAATCCTACCAGCCAAGCGCGCACATCGGCGGCCCGCGGAGCGACCGACGAGCCAACGGGGACGCCATCACACGCGGCGGACAGGCGAGCCTGGCGACTGAGCGAAGCGCGCACAGAATGTCATATGGGGCCTATTTGGACACTGCCGGACACCCATGTCCCCCGTTGATATGTTCAGATAACAGTAGATACTTGACATTAACTAATAGTGATTTGTTATGCTTTTTAAAGAGTTTTGTATATTTCAAAGTGCTTTCTATATCGTGGGGCGTTTGGGGGATCGTGATCGTGGGATTTTCAAATCAAACTGGACGATGGGCGTCTCCCTCGGGGGCTTCATATCGATTGCTCCTGTTCGGCACGCTGGCGGTGACGCTCGCTGGATGTCAGATCTTCGAGAATCTCACTGAGCCGGTAGTTGATGTCCTGCAGCGCACGATCTCCCTGACGATGACCCCCAGCTCGCTGCCACCAGGCGGCGGTGATATCGAGATCGAAGCGACGGTCCGCGTAGGCGACGCGCCGGAGGCCGAAATCATGGTCAGCTTCTCGGCTACTGTGGGGTACTTCCCCAATGGGGATACCGCCATGACCGACTCCGACGGCAAGGCGCGCGTGACCCTCCGCACCACAGCGACCGCCGAGGTAACTGCCGCGATCAAGGCGGCCGGAGTGGTGCTGACAGAGTCGAATGCCGGTCAAGTCGAGGTGGAGCAGGACGAGGGGGAACCGTCGACCGGGAGAGTGAAGTTCGAGGTCGAGTTCCTGCCGAAACCGGCTGAGCTCAACGAGCCGGTCCGCATCAAGGTGACCGCGACCACCGCGGACGGCAAGGCCGCAGAGGGCGCGCTGAAGGTCGAGTTCGGGGACGGCAAGTCGACCCGCATTCCCGACTTCAAGCGTCGCGCAACCGTGGAACATACCTATCGAGACGCCTCTGTCTTCGACATCGTGACGTCACTCTTCACCGGCGGTGGTGAGGTCAGCAGCAAGACCTCATCGTTGCGCGTCAACGACACCACCGAAACCAGGATCTCGCTCTCGGCAGCCACCCTCCTGACCTATGCGCGCGAGCCTCTGAGCTTCAGGATCGCATTGGATCAAGCGCGGCTTGCACAAGCGAGCGGCGTGGTGAGGGTGGATTGGGGCGACGGACGCAGCACGAACATCGGCGAGATCGCCGGGGGGACATCGGTTGAGCATATGTTCCGCGATCCCGGAAGCTACCGGGTGGTCGCCACCGTGACCACGCCGAACGGCAGGGGCGGTCGCTCCGACGTCCGCATCCGCGTCGAGCCTCGGCTGACTGCGGAGATCGATCTGACCGCCGACGTGGGATTCGTTCAACAGCCGACAACCTTCACGGCCGTTGCCAGCCTGAGCAACGGCGCCGCGCCAAACGGGACCGCGACGCTTCGCTACGGCGATGGAGCAAGTGTGACCGGGGCGTTGACGCGTGGCCGGGCCAGCGCAACGCATGCCTACGTGAACGAGGGGACGTACACGGCTCGAATAGATTTTCGGGACGAGGACAGCCGCACCGCCTCCGCTACGCTGCGGGTAGTGATCAAAGCCGAGGATCTAGGCGGCGACGACAACGGCGGTGGCGGTGACAGCGGTGGCGGTGGCAGCGGTGGCGGTGGCGGTGACAGCGGCGGCGGTGACGGCGGTGGTGGCGGTGGCCAGGACGCGCTCGACCTGTCGCAGGTCGTTTTCCTGAACCACGACATCAGCAACTGGGCGACCACCTCGACGCTTGGCAGCGTTTCGATCTCTGCCGGTCAGATCTGCATGCCCCACACCAAGGCCGGCAAGTGGCCGACGGCGAGGGCACCCGCCAGTGGCGTTACCATTGAGGCCAGCACCTGGATCATCGCCAACGTCGGCGGCACCTGGTATGCGGCTATTTTCGAATGGCAGCCGGTTGGCGGAATCTGTAAGTCGCTGGGCTCCAAACCGCCGGCCACGACGGTCGCAAGCCAGATGAAGTCGCACGTGAAGTTCAAGCCGCTGACCAGCTGGACGCCAAAGTCCGGTGAGGTCGTCTACGTCATGGTGTCGGCGCTCGCCTGGCCAGGCTTCGTACCGGTGCTGACCCAGGAGCGTACCCAAGTGGTGAAGGCGGTTTGGCCGTGAACGCGTTCGGCCAACGTTGAGCCATCTCGGTCCTGCAGAGCAGAGCCGGCACCGCGAGCCTCGACGCCCGAGGTGAACCGCGTGTCGTGTTGCCCGGAGCGCGCGGCGGCGCCAGTATAATGGCGCACCGACCGTAGGCGGCCGGCACGGACGAATGCTCGTGCGCCGTCGGCTCCGACCAGCACGGGACGCAGAGCAGCGATGAAAGGGATCATTCTTGCCGGCGGCTCCGGCACGCGGCTGGCACCGTTGACCACAGTACTGTCGAAGCAGCTACTGCCGGTCTACGACAAGCCCATGATCTACTACCCGTTATCAACCCTGATGCTGGCGGGGATTCGCGAGGTTCTGGTGATCTCGACCCCGGAGCATACGCCGCTGTTCGAGGCGCTGCTCGGCGACGGGAGCAACTGGGGAATGGACTTTCGCTACGCCGTGCAGCCGCGTCCCGAGGGTCTCGCGCAAGCTTTCATCATCGGCAACGAGTTCATCGCCGGCGATGCATGTGCTCTCATTCTCGGAGACAACATCTTTTATGGGCAGGATTTCGCCGCTCAACTCCAACGCGCGGCAGCACGCGAGTCGGGTGCCACGGTGTTCGCGTATCCGGTCCACGATCCCGAGCGATACGGGGTCGTCGAGTTCCACGACGGTGTGGCGGTAAGCATCGAGGAGAAACCGCTCCAGCCGAAGTCACGCTACGCCGTGACCGGCCTCTATTTCTACGACTCGGCTGTCAGTGCGATCGCTGCCAACCTGAACCCGTCTGCACGCGGCGAGCTCGAAATCACCGACGTCAACCGCACTTATCTCGACGACGGTCAGCTCCACGTCGAGACTCTGGGGCGCGGCTTCGCCTGGCTCGATACCGGTCAGTTCGACGCGCTGATGGATGCCGCCGTCTACATCCGCGCGATCGAGAAGCGGCAGGGGTTGAAGATCTGCTGCCCCGAAGAGATCGCCTACCGGATGGGGTTCATCGACCGTGATCAAGTCAAACAACTGGCGAAGCCGATGGGCAACTCCGAGTACGGACGCTACCTGAGGGCGCTGCTGGAAGACGCGATCTTCTGATCGACTGTGTCGGTCCGGCCATCGCTGGTTGCCATCCGAGCGGATCCGACAACGCGGCTGAACCTTCCGATCAGGTGCCCGTCAACCGTCTTCGAGCTCCTCCCATCGGGTTGCCAGCTGGAGCAAGGCCTCCCGGTAGTAGGCCCTCTGTGAGCGCTGGTCGGCGGTCGGCGGACCTGTCCAGCCTCCGACCTGACGACGCAGCGACAAGATCCGTGTTTGCAGCTGCTCGAGCTGCTCGAGCAGGATCTTGACGGGCTCGTCAGGCGACAGCGCGGCGACCTCTGCATTTACCGGACCGGCAGCGGGGGCGGCTGCCGGCGCGAAACGTGCGACGACCTCGGCCGCAAGAGCGTTGGCACGCCGATAGAGGTCGGCGAACTCGTCTTGCAGGGCAGTCCAGCTGCGCCGCGCCGCGGTGCTCACCCGCAGGCGCGGATCATCACGCACCTCCACGGTGCTCTCATCAACCACGCCGTTGACCGTCAACCGCACCACGTAGGAACCCGGCACCACCAGCGCACCTGCCGGTGGTGTGGAGGGTCGCGGGTCGTCGGCGCGAGCGGGATCCGGGGGACTCTGCGGGCGCGCAATCACCGGCAAAGGCTCACCTCGAAGGTCCCAGACTACGCGGTTCATCCCCCGTTTCAGGCTCGGCTCCAGAGTGCGAACGAGCCCGCCGGCTGCAGTGTGAATCGTCAGCGTTGCGGGTGGATCCGTGTCGAGACTCATCCCCGAGGCCGGCGCGATCGAGCTACCCGGCGCAGAATCCTCACCGGACTCCGCCTCGAGGGCAACACCGAGCCAGTAGTCGATGATGGCGCCGCTCGGCGAGTTCGACCCGCGGAAAGTGGCGTCGCCAGTCTGGGCGCGCGTTCCCTGTCGTCTGATCATCCGCGCCGGATCGATCGAGAACAGGTGCGCCGGCGACGAGACGACCGTCGGTGTCAATTCTCGGAGAGAGGCGATGCTGTCCAGTATCCAGATCCCACGCCCGTGCGTGCCGAGCACCAGATCGCCGTCACGCGGATGAATCACGAAGTCGTTGATGGCCAGCGTCGGCAGGGTGCTCCCGAGCTCGATCCAATGGACCCCGGCATCGATCGACACGAAGAAGCCCAACTCGGTAGCGGCATACAGTAGATCAGGGTTGGCCGTGTCCTGCTGCACGGCGCGGACGAGTCGATTTGCCGGCATGTCGCTGGAGATTGAGCGCCATGTCTGTCCGAAATCATCTGAACGGTAGACATAGTTCGTGTGGTCGTCCGAACGGTGGCCGTCGAACGCCGCGAACACGGTGGGCTCATGGTGTGGCGACGGTTCCAGGTCGGCGACCCATGTACGTGCCGGCAAACCCGGAAACCGCTCTGCGACGTTGGTCCAGGCGTCTCCGCCGTCTCGAGAGATCTGTACATTGCCGTCATCGGTACCGACATATAGCAAACCCTCCCGCAGCGGTGACTCGGCGATCACCGTGAGGGTGGCGTAGTAGGGAACGCCGTCGTCGAGAGACGCCACCTCGGCGGTTGGAGCCTGACCCATGACCTGCACCTCGGAGCGCTCCCATTCGTCGCTCAGGCGTCCAAGGTCGCGCCAGCTCGAACCGCGGTCACGGCTCACATACAGATGCTGCGTACCGGCGTACAGCGTCGCCGGATCATGGGGCGACAACGTATAAGGACCGTTCCAGTTGCCCGGCTCCATCTCTTCCTCGAGCAGCCGCGGCTCTGCCCCGGTGCCGTAGAGTCGCCAGAGCCGGCGGCTGGCCGTGTATCCTCGCGGGTTACCGGGACGGATAGATCGCCGCTCGAGAGTGCCGCGTTCCACGCGCGTCAAGCCGAGGTATTGAGACTCGGCATAGACCACCGCCGGATCCGCCGGATCCGGGAGCGAAAGGAAGCCATCGCCACCGCCGATGCGGATCCAGTCCTCATTGAGCACGCCCTCGGAGCGGAACGTCTCGTTGGGACCCATCCAGGTACCGTTGTCCTGCAGCCCGCCGTAGACGTTGTAGGGGTCGTCGTTATCGACGGCGACGCGGTAGTACTGACTCACTGGCAAATGCGCCGCCCACAGCCAAGTCTCGCCGCGGTCGTAGGAGATGGCGAGGGCGCCGTCGCTGGCCTTGATCAGATGGCGTGAGTCGTTCGGGTTGACCCACAGGTGCCGGTCGTCGCTGTGAATCGATTGCCGCGGAACTGTCCAGGTGCGCCCGCCATCGTCAGACCAGCTGAACGCGTTTTGCTGGTACACGCGCTGATCGTCGCTCGGGTCGACGAGAATCTGGCTGGCGTACATCGGGCGTGGGTTCCAGTCGCTCATGTGTTGCCACGACTCGCCACCATCCTCGGACCGATAAACGCCGGCGTACCGCTCGCCCTCGTACGATGTCGAGGCCGTGTAGCGATCACCCTGCTCGATCGTCACGTACACGATCCGCGGGTCGGCACGATAGACGGAGATACCGATGCGGCCGTACTCGCCGGCCGGGAGCCCATTGACCAGCGTGCCGTACGGATGCTCTGCATTGTCGAGCGCGTCGTCGTCGACCGACGCTGCAGTCAGCTCTATCCAGGTATCTCCGGCGTCGGTGCTTCGATACAGACCGCTGCCAGGTCCACCGCCGTGAAACGCGAAGGGGGTCCGACGGCGCTGGTACATCGCTGCGTACACCACATCAGGGTTGGCCGGGTCCATCGCGATGTCCACCGCGCCGGTGTCGGCATCCACATGGAGAATCCGTTGCCAACTGGCTCCGCCGTCGCGGCTACGGTATAGCCCGCGCTCGTCGTTCGCGCCCCACAGGTGCCCGAGCGCGGCGACGTACACCAGGTCAACATCGCTCGGATGCAACACGACACGGCCGATGTGCTGGGAATCGCGCAGCCCCACGTTCGTCCACGTCTTCCCGGCGTCGCTCGACTTATACACGCCGTCACCCCACGATGAGCTTTGGCGATTAGCGCGCTCGCCGGTTCCCACCCAGACGATGTCGGGGTCGCCTTGGTGGACGGCAATATCACCAACGGAATGGGTCGCCTCGCGTTCGAAGATCGGCTCGAAGGTGACGCCGTTGTTCTCCGTCTTCCAGACGCCGCCGGTAGCCGAGGCCGCGTAGAAGGTGAAGGGATCGCGTTCGACGACGGCGATGTCGACGAAACGTCCCGACATCGCAGCGGGGCCTATCGTGCGGAGCTCGAGCCCCGAGAGAGCCTCCGCGTCCAATCCGCCATTCGGCTGCTGGGCTGCACTCGAGCTGGGCGCCGTCGCGGACAAAACGAAGGCCGCAGACGCGACGAGCGACGCGACGCGACGCCTGGTGGGCACTCGGATCCAAGCGTTCTCGGCGCCGAGATTCCGGATGGCCATGGGGTACGCGCCAAGCCCACGGATCGCGAACAGACAGGGAGCTAACCACATGACGCCAGTCCTTTCGGTTTTCTTGTGGGCGGCCGCCACCATCGCTCGACAAACGCCACCCACATCGTGTGGACAAGCGGGCCATCGCGTGCTTTCTGCTGCCTTGGCCCCTTGTTGCCTCCGACGACGCATCTTCGCACGTCCTCGGCGACACCTCTGCCTCCGACGCGGTGCCGGATGTTTCCGACGCGGTGCCGGACCATCCCATGCTACACGCTCAACAGCACCGCCCGTGCGTCGCCGTGCAGTAGCGACCGCGCACCATGCACGTACCACAACGCCTGCGGACGATAGCGTTCGAGCAGATCGTCGGTTCGAGCATCGGTTTTGAAGTCGACGATGGTCCAGCTGTCGCCGTCGTCGAAGATCAGGTCGATCACCCCCTCGACGATGGTTCCGGCCTCGGGACAAACGGTGAACGGCACTTCGCGATACGACCGCGCCGACTCCGCGGCGGTAGTCAGCAGCGGGTGGCGGAGTGCCCGGACCACGGCTTCGGCAGCGGCGTCCATCTCTGCTGACATCGCCCCGAGGGTGCGGCCATGGACGCTCACGAAGCCGGCGACCGTAGCCTCATCAGCGTCGTAGGGAACGTCCCGTAGCACCGTATGCACGAGGGTCCCGAATCGGCGCCCGCCAGGCCGCTCGGCGACGCGCTCGACATGTCCGACGAGCACCTCAGCGTCCACATCCGGCACCGTATCGATGTCCGACACGGGCACCACGGTCCAGTTTGGTTGGATGCCCCGATCGATTGACTCATCGACGCGCTGTCGCCATTCATCGTGCTGGGCGGCACCGGCAGCGGCGGCGCCGCCGGCATCGCCGTCATCGGCGAGCAGCAGCTCCTGATGCAGACCAAAGGTCCTGGGTACATCGACCGCCAGCAACGCCGGATCCCACCACACCACCGGGGTGCCGCAATCAGACACGTGAAGGCCGGGCCGCACAGAGATCTCCGCCTCTCCTGGCACCGCATGCGGCCTAGCGAGCACGGTGCGCTCACCGAACGTCGGACACCCGGGCGCAACCTCGCTTCGCCGGTAGCTCTCGCGCGACGGGTAAATTGCCGGGTTGAGCGGTGAGGCCCAGCCATCCTCCCAGGCATGGTCACCGACAGTCGGAACCACCAGAAGATCCCGAGCACGAGTCGCTGCCACATAGGCAACACGAACGGCTTCGGCAGTATCGCGAGCCCGTTCGCGCTCGGTATTCTCCGTCAACTCCCACGGTGAACAGCCCAGGAGTCGCGTCGCACTCAGCCGGCGCTCGGGATCGATGTGTGTCGACGGCATCGCGTGCGTCAAGTTGGCCGTAATGTCGGCGAAGATCACCACCGGGAACTCCAGCCCCTTGGCGCCGTGCACGGTCATCACGCGCACACCTTCGGCACCCTCTTCGAGCACCGGTGACTCGGTCGACCCGGCGCGCTCGGCCTCATCATTGAGCCGGCGAACGAACCCACGAAACGAGATCCCGCCGCGGAGCTCGAAGGCGCGCGCCAAGTCACAGACGCGCTGCACGTTTGCCAGCACCTGGTTGCCCGCCGGCCGCATGGCGAACCCTGCGTGGGCGCGCGTCGCCTCCAGCAACTCGAGAATGGTCTGCGCGATCGGCACTTGATTGCGACGGCGATGTAACGCACCGAGCAGCGACAGCGCCACGCCGATCGGGGTGAGCTCGTCATCGAGCTGCTGATCGTCGCGCCGGAATGGGTACAGCCTGCCGATCTCCTGGCGAAACCTCAGCAGCGCTGCGTCGGGAATCGCGAATAGGCCGCCTTTGAGAGTGGCGAAGACCGAGAGCTCGTCGTCAGGCCATTCCATCGCACTCAGCGCGGCACGCAGCGTTTCCACCTCTTCGCGCTGGTGGAAGGAGCGACCACCAGAAAGCAGGTGCGGGATGCCGCGCGCCTCGAGAGCCGCCAGGTATGGCCGGGTGACGTCGGTACGCCAGGAGAGAAAGCGGCGGAACAGGACGGCGACGTGGCGGGGCCGGATCGACACCAACTCGCCCGGGTTGTCAGGGTCGTCGACCTTCCAGTCGCTCTCGGTGAGCAACCAAGAGATCCAGGCCGCAATCACTTCCGGGAGGCCGCGATCCACCTCCCATTTGGTAATTCGGTAACGTCCGTAGGGCTCGGGGACCGGCAACGCCACCACGGCGGGCTGGCCGTCGATGGAAGGGCGATGATTGGCCAGTGGCACGTAGTCAGGCTGCCCCGACTCTCGGTCCCCGGTCATCAGTCGACTGAACGCTCGATTGACGCTCTCCTGAAGAGGCTGCACGGAGCGCCAGCTGCGGGTCAGCTTCTCGAATGCGACCCCCTGTCGCTGCAGCCCTTCTTTGATCTGCTCATAAAGCACCACGTCAGCTCGGCGGAATCGGTAGATCGACTGCTTCGGATCGCCTACCAGGAACAGCTTGCCGGGCGCTGGGGTCGCGCTCCGCCAATCTGATACCCGCGGGTCGGCAGCGGCCAGCAGGAGAAGAATCTCGACCTGCAACGGATCTGTGTCCTGGAACTCGTCAACGAAGATGTGGCGAAACCGGCCCTGCAGATAGAGGCGCACGTCGGGGTTGTCGCGAATCAGGTCGCGGGTGCGAATCAAGAGGTCGAGAAAGTCGAGCTGTCCGGCGTCACGCTTGAGGCGCCCGTATGCCTCGACGACTTCGTCCAACTCGCCGCGCAGCAGTGCCGCCAGGTCGGCGTCGGCGTATCGCTCGAACTCCTCGAGACCGGCGATTAGCGCGTCGCGCCGGCGCCCGACTTCCGCCCGTGAGATACCTTCCGCCGACCAGGTGCCTCTGCCCTTCTGCCGTCTATTGCGGCGCAGCTCGCGCAGCGTATCCAGGAGGCGAGCCTCCAGCGCATCGTAGTCACGGCGCGGCGCGACATCTTCCGAGCGTCGCACCCATGTATCGAGCTGCTCGGCCGGCGCGATCGCGCGCCGCAGCGGATCATCGGTCTTCCGGCACTGTTGATAGAGTGCGGCCACCTCAGCAACGCGCTCGATCTCGACGTCGATCATCGCCTGCCGATCGTACGGCCGTCGCTCCCATTTCGCCGGGTAGTCGCGCCATTCGAGCAAACGCTGGCCAGCTTCGCGCAATCGCTCCATCGGGGTTGACCCATCGAACGCCGGGCGTACCGCCAAACGACTGAGCGCCCGGCGTAGGCCCTCGGGCATCTCACCCAGGCGTCGTTCGATCCACCAACGAAAGGCGCGGTCGTAGAGGCTGGCGGCTTGCTCGTTGTCGATCTCCCCGAAGGCAGGGTCGATCTTGGCCTCCACCGGTCGCTGGCGCAGAATCTCGGCGCAGAACGAGTGGATCGTTCCGACGCTGGCCTCTTCCAGCCGCGCGATGGCGTCGGTCAGGCACGCGCGGCGGTCGGAATCCGTCTCGCTGGCCCGCGCCCGATCCAACTCCTGGCGCAGTCGTAGCTTGAGCTCGCCGGCGGCCTTGCGCGTGAAGGTCACCGCAACCACGGCTTCGATCGGTGCCCCCGCCGCCAGGGCATTCACCAGGCGAGCTACGAGAATCGTGGTCTTGCCGGTCCCGGCCGCCGCTTCCACGAGGAAGCTACGCGTCAGGTCTTGGCGAATCCGCTCGCGGGCTGCCCTGTCGTCGTCGATCGAGCTCATCCCGCACCTCGCAGGAGCCGCAGGCTGGCAAGTGGTGCCGGGTCCTTACGGCGAACCCGGAGCTCTTCGTACGGCCCACACACGGCGCGAAAATCGCACCAGTCACAAGCACGTTCGCGCGGCGCTGCGGGTAAGAAGCCGTCGTTAATCGCAGCGTCGATGATTCCGAGCGCCTGGGAGACCTTCATCCGATTCTCGGCATTGAGCGCCACCTCGCGGTCCTGGAACTCGCCTCGTCGGGTGCAGTAGAAGAGACGGCCGGTCTCGACCTCGCCCTCCAGGTGGTGCTCCGCGGCAAGAGCGTAGAGCAACGGCTGCAGCACCTCGCCGCCACCGATCGTCACGTAACGTGCGCGCAACGCTCGACCCGTCTTGTGATCGGTAACGCGCCAGGTGTCCCGCGCCGGTTGGTGCTCAATGAGATCAATGGCACCACGCAGGCGATAGCCGTCGGAGGTAAGCGCCTCGGCGCGATGGCTAAGCGGATCGCGGCCGGCTTCATTTCCCAGGCCGAAGGAGAACTCGAAGAACGTCGGCTCCCAGCCATCATCGGCCTCGGCAACCTCGCGAATCCAGCCACGTAGGTCTGTGCGCACGCCTTCGACCTCGTCGTCCCAGACGCGTGGAATGGCTGGCGCGAGCCGCTCTGCGTAGCTCGCCGCCAGATCGTCGAGAACAGCGTCAACGGCGACCATCGCGGCGGCGCGATTGGCCGCCGCAATCGGTAGGCCGCCAGCGTCTCGAAGGCGCTGCAGGAGCACGTATTGCACCTCATGGAACAGGCTGCCACGCGTCAACGGATCCATCTGCTCCAAGGCCACGGGCTCTTCGCGAGGTCGCAAGCGCTGGATGGCGTAGAGGTAGAACTGGTACGGGCAGGCCGCGTATCGCTGTAAAGCCGTGGGCGAGTAGCTGCGCTCGCTCAGACGATGCCGGTCGAGGACCAAGCGGGCCGCAGCGCCCGGTTGCACTAGCCCGTCGGCCGCGAAGAACCCCGGGCGCCACCTGCGAGCACGAGCGCGGAGCGAGCGCGCCAAGTGCTCATTGGCGTTCAGGAGGAATCGCGCCCGACCGGTCACCTCACCTTCGGCCCGCGTCAGGATGGGCTCGAGGTAGGAGACGTCGAACTCGGCGGCGTCAATGGCGCCTTGCGTATCACGTGGCGCCGGCCAGCCGAGCAATGAAGCCGAACCGGACGCAGCGCGGGACTCCAGCGTACGGGTGTCAGGGAGATGCCCTTCGGCGGCACGCACGATGTCGAGCGCGTAGAAGGACGGCACTCGCGCCCGGCCCTGGAGCACGTCCTGGGTCGGGTAGGATACGACCAGACGGCGTGATGCCGCGCCGACCGCAATACGCAGCAACATTCTCTCGTTCTCGAAGCGCTCGTCTTGAGTCATCAAGGGCGCATCGACCAGCCGGCGCATCTCGTCCAGCAGAAGCGGGTCCTCGTTGGCTCGCCGCGGGAAGATCCCCTCGGCAAGGCCAGGGAGAAACACCACGTCGAAACTCTGCCCTCGCGCCTCGTCGATCATGGCGACGAATACCTTGCCGTAGCGTCGACCGGTAGGTTCGTGGCGCAGGAACGCGAGGCGTTCGTCGAGCACCCGCCGCACCTCCGCCAGATCGACTGGCCCGACGCTTTCCATCGGTTCCAGACCAGCGAGCACGGCGAGGACTCGCTCCGGCCGTCGCAGCGTCGCAGCGGCGAGCTGACGAAGCGATTGCAGCCAATCGCCCCATGGCGCCGATCCAGGTAGATCCGCCAACATGTCGACAATCGGAAGCGCGAAACTCTCGAGGTTGGCGAGCCCCTCGATTTGACGCCGGAGGTCGTCGCTCCGCGTCTCGTCAAGATCCTCCAAGGCGCGACACCGTTCTTCGAGCTCGGCGCGCACCCCGGCAAGCCGCCGCTGCCAACGGTCGCGCCCACCCACAACCGCCGCATCGACGAGCAGCTGCTCCCACCGGCGCGGTGTCCGTACGGTGCCGGCGACGACGGGACCGTCGCCCCCGTCGTCCTCTTCGGCGATGACGGGGTCCGGCACGAACGATTTAAAAACCAGCTGAGCCCCGGCCGGCTCCACCCACGGCATCTCGATCGTGCGCGCCTCGACAACCTCGGCGCGCGGCGATTGCCCCAGCGACAGGTACTCTGCAAAGCGCGACGCCGAAAGATCGTCGGCGGCGCAGGCCAACAGCGCCAGGAAGGCGCGCCCCGCCGGGTCGGGGCGCACCGTGCCCCGCGTAAACCAGGCCGGCACTCCCGCCCGCCGCAGCGCCTCTTCCACCAGGCCGAGGTAGGCATTCGGGTCGCGTAACAAGATGGCGATGCGGTCGAACGGCACTCCCTCTCTTGCAAGGGCGTGGATGCGACGGGCAACTTCGACGGCCTCGCGTCCCTCACCTGGGGCTGCAACGATCTCGAGCGTGTCATCGGTGGCCGCCGCGACAGGTTCTGTCTCGCCGAACACGCCGCGTCGAAGCCTTGCGAGCTGGGTTGCCGCAGTGGACGGCGTCTCATCGAGCTCCGTCGGGTCGGCGCAGAACGCTGCGGAGAGCCCCTCCAGCGTCTGTCGGTCGCCGCCGATCACCGTTGCCAACGCGTCGGGGGAGCGCTCGACGAGACGGCGCCACGCCTCGCGTTCGAGTGCGCTGGTCGGCGACAGGTCGAGCAGGAGCAGCGGCACGCCGACAAGGTTGTGCTGCGCCGTCTCGACTGCCTCCGCTGCCAACTGCCACAACATCGACGGGTCGGCGAGGCCCCAGCGCTCGATCTCACTGGCGTACGCTGTGGCCAGGAGCTGCAGGTCTAGCCCCGCGTCGCCCAGCTCGACGAGTTGATCGGTCTCCACACTGGCCAAGCGCAGCTCGGTGAGGGTATGCCGTAGGGCCCGCGGGAATCCCGGGTACTCGGCCACCGGCCCGAAGTACCGCAGTCCTTCCAGACCGCAGCGTTCCGATGCGCGAGCCGCAAGCGCCTCCATGCCAAGCCCGGTTACCGGGGCAAGCTGGCGCTCTGCCAGCGCCGCCACGGCGAGGTCCGCGGCCAGCCGACCCGGGGTGGCACGGTGAACGCCGAACAGGCCTTGGCCCGGAGCCAGTAGCGAGCGCACCAGGTCGTCTGCCGCGCCGCGTGTCGCCGATACGACGAGGACCGGCCCCCGTTCGGCGACGCGGCGGAGCCATCCTCGCGCGTGTTCGAGACGTCGCGCGGCGCTGTTGGAGTAAACGACGGAGGCGGTGCCCATGGTGATTTCCCGGGCCGAAGGTTGAATCCCTGTTCTATAGGAAGGACGGGCTACTGGCGAGCGCGTCGACGGGGGAATCGCATCGTGTCGTGTTCAGCGGTTGACGGTCGTCGGGGCGGTCCGCACCAACGGCGTGCTCGGGACGCGCCTGGCCATGATGAATGTCGACATACGGCCGCCAAGTAACGCCCACATACGGTCGACGTCGACATGCGGACATGCCATGTCGGCCGCCACTGCCGGGACCGATCACCGTTCGGGCTCGCCGAACACCACTCGCTACCCAACTCGACGACCCGATAGCCCTGTGTTTCCAGTCGCCTGGAGGCTCCGTGAGAGTCAGGGGACAGCCAACCTCGACGCCACTGCCGTTCTGGCATGCACCTTGCGAAACAGACTCGTGCGACCCAGGACGCTCCCGACGGTCGGCGCCTTAGGCGCCCGGCACCGACCGCCGATCGCCAGGATCGTGAGGATCAGATCGTGACAAAGGCGCCGTGTTGTCCACACGGCATCATCAAGGAGGACGAACATGCGAGCTCGAAATCGCCGACTCACGAGCCTTCTAGCCATAGCCAGTGCCGTGGCTTTGCTGCCGGGAGCAGCGACAGCCGCATCATCGGCCGACGAGCTCCCGGAAACGGGAGCCGAAGCAATGGCTCACTTCGAGGCCAATCCCGATACCTGGTTGGATGGCCCGGTCGACTACATCATCCTCGACGACGAACGGAAGGTCTTCAAGAAGCTCTCGACAACCGCGGAGCGCACCGACTTCATCGCCGAGTTCTGGGATCTCCGGGACGCTACGCCGAAGATTGCCGGCAACGAGTTCCAGCAGCAGTTCTACGAGCGTGTGGCGATGGCCAACGACCGGTACCACGACTTTCCTCGAGGCTGGAGGTCGGATCGTGGCCTCATCCACATCGTGCTCGGCCGTCCGGACTATATCCGGCCGATCTTCGGGCGCTCGGACACTGACGTCTGGACATACTTCACGGTCGGCGAGGAGGGTTCGAAGCGCCCCTTCCGTGCCGTTACGGGGCAGGTTGCCATCGCGTTTGTGAGAAACCCGGCCCGCTCCAGCTATCGAATCTACGGTGGCTTCGGCGGACCCGGATTCTTCCCGTTCTACATCCAATACGCGCTTGAGTACGCGAAGGAGGCGGCAATCGTTAGCACCGATTGAGTCCCGTCTGCAGCCAGACTCGGCTCCGGCCCGCGCCACCTCCTGGCGCGGGCCGGATTGCGTTGGGAGCGGCGCTCCTAGGAAGGCTCCCCCCTTCAATTGGTATAATGCGCGCTCGCGACGGCCTCGCCGGGGAATGAGGCTGGGACGGCTTCACCGTGTCGGTCCCGGTCAGCCCCCGCCCCGGGAACGCCGCCGTCCGCGAACGCCGCACCAATTGGGTGGCGTGTGTGTCGTGATGCTAACTAGACGATCACGACCGCGCCGTTGCCGTGCGCAGGGAGTAACTGGATGGAGCAGGCTGAAACCGACGCTCGAGCTCAGGTCGAGCCTACGGCCGAGGAGCTTCGGCACGCCTATCGTGTTGCGGTTCGCTCGCGCGCCGCCGAGGAGTTCGTCGTTCGGCTCGTCAACCGAGGCGAGATCAAGTTCGCTATCTGGGGCACCGGCGAAGAAGTTCACGGTGTCGCCACTGCGCTGGCATTGGCACACGCGCTGGGTCGTGACGACTTCGGCTTCGTACCGCACTATCGGTCTTACGCATTGGTGTCGATGTGGTTGGAGCTGCAGGGGTACGAGGACTTCGTCACCGACCTGATGCGGCAACAGTTCTCCCGGGACACCGACGAGCTGAGCCGCGGCCGACAGATGGTGAATCATCTCTACTATCCGGAACTGGGCATCTTGCCGCTCCAGAGCCCCGTGGGAATGCAGCTCGACAAGACCGCCGGCTACGCGATGGGGTACAAGATCAAGGGTCGTGAGCAATGCGTCGCCATGGCGATCATCGGCGACGGGACAACAGCCGAGGGCGACCTACACAATGCGATGACTGCGGCGAGCGTTTGGCGGCTACCGCTGATCATCATGGTGGCCGACAACAACGTCGCCATCAGCACCCTCCCGGAGGAGGGCCAGGGAATCAAGGACTACGCCGCCTACGCAAGATCCTTTGATCTGGCCCACTTCGAGTGTGACGGACGCGACTTCTGGGACGTCTACAGCACCACGATCGACGTCGCCGGATACGTGCGCGACAAACAAGGCGGTGTGGTCCTTCACGTCAAGCACCTGCCACGGCTCAACGGTCACAGCTCGGCCGCCGACGTCACCTTCGATCTTTCCCAGGACGACCCGTTGATCGAGTTCGGCGAGCAGCTCGTCGATCGCGACGTCCTGGAGAAACCAGACGTTCTGCGACGCAAGCAAGCTGAGGGGCGAGACTTCTTCGCGCACCACGAGCCCGGCCGTATCATGGAAGCCGAGATGGAGCAGGTCCGCGCCTTGATCAAGCAGGTGCGCGCCGAGCCCGAGCCATCGCCCGACTCGTTGTTCGAACATGTCTACCGACCATTCCCGGAGGTCACCGAACCCGTAGCATCGGGCACGACGAACATCACCTATGCAGGCGCCGTTCGGAGCGCCCTCGATCGTATTATCGATCGGCACGGTGGGGTGCTCTGGGGCCAGGACGTCGCTCGCCTCGGTGGTGTCATGCAGGCAACCGCCGGCCTCAAGGAGCGGCACCCTGACCGCGTGCTCGATGCTCCCCTGAACGAGCCGCTGATCGTCGGTACCGCGATGGGTGCCAGCCTCCATCCCGACCTGGTGGCGCTACCCGAGATCCAGTTCGGCGACTATTCGTTCAACGCCTTCCACTGGCTCGTCCATCTGGGCAACTTCCACTGGGCGTCGAACGGCAAGGCCTCCGCGAGCGTGATCCTGCGTATGCCGACCGATCCTTTCGGCGGCGGCGCCATCTACCACTCGATGAGCTGCGAAGGCTACTTTTCCTCCATTCCGGGCCTGGTGCTGCTGATGCCGTCAACCAGCTTCGATGCGTACGGCCTGCTGATGACAGCTGCCGAATACGGTGGTCCAGTGGTCGTTCTGGAGCCCAAGTTCGCGTATCGCTTGCCGCTCGGACCGGCGCTCCCCGGCGAGCCGACGGACGAGGGCGAGATCGAGCAGCTCAAACGCGACGTCATGCGCGGCGGGATACCGCAGATAGACCCCAGCCTGCGCGTGCCGTTCTCCAAAGCTGCCGTCCGCCGGCGCGGCAGCGACGTGACGGTCGTGGCCTGGGGCCGTGCCGTCTTCAAGGCACTGGACGCGGCTGCCATGCTTGCTGAGAACGGCATCGAGGCAGAAGTCATCGACCTGCGCACCCTGGTCCCACCCGACCTCGACGCGGTCCATACGAGCGTCGGCCGAACCGGCCGTCTGGTGGTGGCCGCCGAAGATCGTCCGTTCGCGGGCTTCGTGCGCTCGATCCAGGGGCACGCCGTCGAGCGCCTCCCCGGCCTGCCAACGCGCGCTGTCGGGCAGAAGAACATACCGGGGATCCCTCAGTCACTCCGGCTCGAGAAGATCAGCGTCCTTTCCGCCGACGATGTCGTGAAGGCCTGCGAAGAAGTCACCGCGGTCCAAGGCGCCGCCAGTAGCGGCGGTCGAAGCTTCGCATGGATGCCACGGCGCTACTACGAGGGCTGAGCACCGCACCGACTGTCCCCTCACTCCTTCCAAGTGAGTTTGCGGGCTCGTCCCCCGTCTAGGACAATCAGCCTGTAGTCACGCTACCCCTGACGTCGCTGCCGCGGGCTTACTCACGCAACGATCCGAGCACAGGAAAGCTACGCATGAAGATCGCCATCCCGCGCGAAGCGAAGGTGAACGAGCCACGCGTACCCGTCGTGCCGGAGGGCGTTGCGACGCTTGTGCAGATGGGCGCCGAGGTTGTCGTCGAAGCGGGCGTCGGCAAGACCGTGAAGGTCGCCGATTCAGGATACGAAGAGGCCGGCGCCCAGGTGGTTGAGGATCGCGCCACGCTCCTGCGCGACGCAGAGGTGGTGCTGCGACTCAACCCTCCGTCAACCGAAGACGTCGAGATGCTCGGGGCTGGCGCCGTTCACATCAGCTATCTCGACCCGTTCTTCAACCAAGAGCTGGTAGAAGCACTGGCGGCGCGCAACGTGAGCGCCGTCTGCATCGAGCTCATTCCGCGTACGACTCTGGCCCAGAAGATGGATGCCCTGAGCTCGCAGGCGAGCCTGGCAGGCTACGTCGCAGTGGTGCTCGCCGCCGAGAGGCTTGCCAAGGCCTACCCGATGATGATGACCCCGGCAGGCACCCTGCGGCCGTCGCGCGTGTTCGTGATCGGCGCCGGTGTGGCCGGCTTGCAGGCGATCGCCACGGCGAAGCGTCTGGGAGCGCGGGTCGAGGCCTTCGATACCCGGCCCGTGGTCGAGGAGCAGGTCAAATCGCTCGGCGCGAAATTCGTCAAGATCGACCTCGGCGACACCGGTCAGACCGAGGGCGGCTACGCCAAGGAGCTGACCGCGGAGCAGATCGAGATGCAGCGTCAGGGCATGGGAAAGGTCTGCGCAGCGTCGGACGTGGTGATCACAACGGCGAAGCTGTTCGGTCGCAAGCCGCCATTGATCATCGGCGAAGATATGGTTGCCGGCATGAAGCCGGGAAGCGTCATTGTGGACATGGCCGCCTGCGAGCACGGCGGCAATGTCGCCGGGACCCGACTCAACGAAGAGGTCGACGTCGGCGGCGTACGGATCATCGGCCTCGACAACTTGCCGGGCCACGTCGCCGTGCACGCCAGCCAGATGTACTCCAACAACCTGGTCAACTTCCTCACCCATTTCTGGGATGACGAAGCCAAGCGCATGAAGCTGGACCGTGATGACGAGATCATGGCCGGTGCGCTCGTCACCTGCGACGGCCAGATCATCAGCGAGATGCTGAACAAGGCATACGCCGGCGAGTAACGCCGAGCCAACCATTTACCGGGGCAGAGCCGAATCCCAATGGACGCTCAGACGATCGTATTTCTGTTGTTCATCTTGATGCTCGCCATCTTTCTCGGGTTCGAGCTCATCTCGCGAGTCCCGTCGCAACTACACACTCCGCTGATGAGTGGCTCCAATGCCATCTCCGGAATCACCATCGTCGGCGCGCTGCTGTCGCTGCGCGGCGGCAACGAGCGCGTCACCATCATTCTCGGAACGCTGGCGGTGGTGTGCGCCACGATCAACGTCGTCGGGGGCTATCTGGTAACCGACCGGATGTTCGCGATGTTCCGCAAGAAGGGCCAGGGGGAAGGCTGAGATGAGCCGCGCGTTCCTCATCGACCTGGCGTATATCGCGGCCGCGGTCCTGTTCGTATACGGCCTCAAGGGGCTGCAGCGCGCCGACTTGGCGAGGCGCGGTAATCAGATCTCGGCCATCGGCATGCTCCTCGCGGCGATCGCCACGGTGGCGTATGGCGGGCTCGACTACCAGTGGATCGTGCTCGGCATCATCGCCGGCGCCGCTATTGGCGGTTTCGCCGCCCGCACAGTGACAATGACCGGCATGCCCGAGATGGTTGCACTGTTCAATGGCAGCGGCGGGCTCGCATCGTTGCTCGTCGGCTGGGCGGAATACCACCAAACGCAGAGCGCGGTCGCCACTGCCGACGCGCAATTCAGCGCATTCACCCTGGGCTCCATCGCCATTGCGTCGTTGATCGGTGGTGTGACCTTTACCGGCAGCATCATCGCGTGGGGCAAGCTCGCCGGAAAGGTCCCCGGGCCTCCGATGCTGTTTCCCGGCCAGCAGGTCGTCAACGTTCTGCTGGTGCTCGGCGCTTTCGCCGCCTGCGTAGTGTTCGCGATGGTCGGCGAGACCAGCGCTTTGATGGAAGCGAAGTACGCAGCCTACCTGACCTTGGTCGGTATCAGCGTCGTGCTCGGCATCCTGAGCGTCATCTCGATCGGCGGCGGCGACATGCCGGTAGTCGTCGCCCTGCTCAACAGCTATTCGGGCCTGGCGGCGTGTGCGACTGGATTCATCATCGTCAACAAGGTGCTGATTGTGTCCGGGGCGTTGGTCGGGGCGAGCGGGCTGATTCTTGCCACGATCATGTGCAAGGCGATGAACCGTTCGCTGGCCAACGTACTGTTCTCCGGCTTCGGCTCGGCATCGACACGTTCTGCCAAGGGTGCTCAGGGCGAGGCCAAGGTGATCAATACCGGAGACGCTTTCCTGATCCTCGAGGCCTCGAGCAGCGTGGTGTTCGTGCCGGGGTACGGAATGGCGGTGGCCCAAGCGCAACACGCGGTCCGCGAGCTGGCCGACATGCTGGAAGAAAACGGCTGCGAGGTACGGTACGCCATCCATCCGGTGGCTGGCCGCATGCCGGGCCACATGAACGTGCTGCTCGCCGAGGCGAGTGTGCCCTACGAGCAGCTTGTCGAGCCGGGGGACGTGAACCCGAAGATGGAAACCGTAGACGTCTGCATGGTCATCGGTGCCAACGACGTGGTGAACCCGGCCGCCAGAGAGGACGAGGACAGCCCGATCTACGGGATGCCGATCATCGACGCCGATCGCGCCCGCACCACCTTCGTGCTCAAGCGCTCGCTGGGAGCCGGCTATGCGGGGATCGGCAACCCGCTGTTCTTCAAGGAGAACACCCGCATGCTGCTGGGCGACGCCAAGACGTCGATCACCGCGCTGATTGCTGAATTCAAGGTGGACTGAGCTCGCGGCTGGCGCGCCGCGTCTGCCTATTTCTGTCGCCTGCCGATCGTGACCTGTCGCCGATCCGCGGTGTCAGGTCCGGACGTGACCGAATGCGGCGATGGCACGCCGCGCGTCAGGCTCGGCTAGACGCGTAGCAGTGCTCGACGCCTATCAAAACACAGTGTTAGCCAGTTGAATCTGCGGTTGTCGCGCCGCGTCGCGACCGTGAAGTCGAGCTCGTCCGATCACTGGACTCCTGCGATCCCGCCAGCCTCTCGAGGAGAGGATGGAAGTGCGACCAGTCCGGTGACCGAGTGCCGCGCTGCTTGCCGGCCATGTCTTCCCACCGCCGCAGCCGCACGCCTTCGCGGTGGTACGGATTGGCCTCGAACTCGCGGCGCTCCGCAGACGACATCGGTCCTCCCTGTTTCTCGAGCGTGTATCGCGACGCTTCCGAGAGCACGGCGGTGTATTCGGCATCGGTCGCACAGAGGTAACGCTTGGCCGCCACGTGAAGCCGCGCCGGCTCGCTGACGCTGGCAGGGAAATAGCGCGCCAAGTAGTCGCCCGACACGTCGCCATGGTCGTGCACGCCATAGGCGTCATCGGACTCTTCGAGCAGGTGCCCGATGTCATGCAGCAGGCACGCCACCACCAGGTGGTCTGACGCCCCGGCTCGCTCGGCGGCCTGAGCCGTCAACAGCGAATGCTCCAGGAGGGTGACGCCTTCGCCGTAGCATTCGTGTCCGAGCCGCGCATAGAGATCCGCTAGCTGTTCGGCAATCGTGCTCACCCTCGACCCTCCAGAACTCGCAACGTGCTGTGCAGACCGTCCTTGTCAGCGTAGCAACCCTGCAGGTGCCGCCCGCTGCCGGTGAAGCCCGTTCGCGCATGCAGCACCCGCTGATTGTCGAGCAGCATCAGATCTCCCGGCCCCAGCTTGAACGACACCTGAGCCGACGGGTCCTCGAGCAAACGGCCGAAGTGTCTGTAGGCATCGTAGAAGCGGGGCAACACCTCGACGGGCATGTCGAGCGGTGCCGCCGAACGGCTGTTGTAACGCACCGCCAGGACCCGCCCGGAAGGGTCCGTCTGGATGAGCGGCGCTGCGCTGCGCAGATCGACAGACCCCGATTCGGTGTATCGAAACGCCACCGCGTGCTCGCGCAGGAGATCGAAGTGCGGGCGAGCGTCTTCCCGCAGGCACTCAGCGGCCGAAAACCCGTCCACCAGCACCGACAGGCCGCCCTCGACGTCGGAATCCGGGCAATGCAGGAGCTGCAGGCCCGGTACGGGATCGCGGTACGGATTGTCGGTATGCGCCCCGACCGCCATCGAGGTGTCGGCAAGATTCGCGGCGTCGCGCTTGGTAAGCACATCGAAAAGCCGGCCGTAGTTGGTCTCGCGGACGAAGCCGAAGAGCTGCACCACTTCGAGCACGGTTGCGGGGACGGTCGGCACGTTGCGCAGCAGGGCGAAGCCGTAATCTCGCACCGTGCGCAACCACCCGGCGAGCTCGGTGGGGTCGCCGGCGACGCGGTCGTAGTCGATGAATTCGAGCTTCTCTTGGTGCTCGCCCGACCACAGGGTCGGCGGCACATCCCTCGCTTCACGGGCAGCCCGGTCCAGCCGGTGGCGCTCCAGCCAGGCGACTTCGAAGACGTCCTGGATTTGCTCTGGGTCGAAGGTTACGGCGAGACCACCATCGGAGGTCAGCGCCGCGGAGCTCAAGGTAATGCGATCCGGCAGCTGGGCGATGTCGAACAAGCGCTGCCCCTCGCGCGTGTGACGCCCACTGGGAATGTTGTCGCGTAGCCAGATCGCGGGAAAACGGCTTTGCTGACCGTCAAGCCAGCGGACCGTGAGCCACTCGTCGTCGTGGAAGACGTCCTCGACGAGCAGCCCGGCGTGTTCGGCCACCTCGGCTCCTTTGCCTACTAGACGAGACGGCGCTCGATCTGCTTGCCAAGCTGCATGGTCACCATGACGGCGGGGATGGTGATCGATCCGTCACTACCGCCCATGTCTATCGGGCGCTTCTCAACGTTGTTGACCACGACCACGCCGCTCGCGCCGGCATCCTGAGCGCTCTTGACCTTTTCGACGAAAAGACAGTCCCCACGGTGGACCACGGCGATCTTACCCGCAATCTCCGCACCGTTGACCAACGGGCCGCAGGCCAACGTCGGCGTTGCGGTGCCGTCGTCGGCAAGCGCCAGGTCTCCGGCCAAGCCGGCTTGGTCGAGCGCCGGACCGAAGAACGCCCGACCAACGATGTGGGTTCCCGCAAGGTTGTCGGGAGCGATGATCTGAATCACGTGCGCACCGCGCAACAATGGCTTCGCATCACGCCGCGTCTTGTCGCCCGTGAAAGCGACCTCACCGTCGCGTACGAGGGACTTGAGCCGCGCCTTGTTGCCGGGCAGCTCGTCCCACGTCTGGTTCCGCCGGTTATCGAGGGTCATCGTCGCCAGGATGTCGGGAAGACCCCGAAAGAACGCTCCGGTGTTCAGATCCATCAGGTTGAGGAACCCCAACCCGTGGCCCATCTCGTGCAGGGCCACGGGCAAGAACGCCACGCGCTGCGGCGGGTGGTTGTTGTCCAGCCCGTAGTACCAGCCAGTACCCGGGCCCATGCATCCCTCGTCGATCGCGGCATTGAAGGTAATCGCGATGTCGGGGTCGTCGGCCTCACTCAGGTCAGCACGGACGATCGATTCCGCCATCGGCCCCGGATACCAGACGCCTGGAATGCCGCCGCGGAACTCCGCGGCTACGAAGAGCGGAGTCACGTGCGCCAGCGTTGCTCCCGCTGGCGAACACGAGAGATCGTCGAACCTGGCAGCGACGGTGAGCTTCGACGCGCTGCCCAGGAGCCGTCCCCAGACACGCAGCATGAACCGCAGGGCCTTGCGCCGCGCCGGCCCCAAGACGGGATCCTTGAAGCCAGTGCCATCGTCGTCCGTGAACTGAAACTTCGCGCGGAACTTCCCGGCACGCCACCCCATGTCGCGCAGCGCCTCGTCCGTGACGTCTACCTTGTTGAACGGCAGGTCGGGCGAGCTAAACGGCTCCATGAGCAAGTCAGGGTTGGCGCTGGGGTCGAAGTGCGACCGGCTCGACCCGGGCTCCACCGGATTGGGCATGTACAGGAGCACACGGCCGGCGTCGTCGACCCCCGTCGGGATGTCCGGGTCGAACCGCATCGTGGCGCTGACCATGGCCCGCGCCACGCGCTCGTAGTCAACGCGCTCATCGAGCTCCGTCTCCGGCGCCACAACGCGATCGCCAGACTGGAGCAGAGCGGCAGCGACGTGTCGATCTCCCTGGATGCACTCGCGACGCAGCCTGCCGTCGGGCGCCGGGCGCAGGATCATCGTGTGATCCGCCTCGCCATCTAGAAATACGCCGGTCCCGCCACCCCGCAGAGCGAAGCTGCGCTGCTGCGAGTTGATTGGCGTGGCCAGCACCGTGATGGCAGCTAGCGCAAAGCAACAGATCGCCGTAAGACGTCGCATGGTCCCCCTGGTTATGGAACTTTGTCCCGGTCGTTCTTTGCCAGCCCCGGGTGTCGCGTTAGCGTCGGACATCGACTCGGCGGTAGGCATCGATGACCGCCAGCTCCCCGGCCCGTCCGGGACGGGAATTGCCGTGTTCCATTCCCAGGATCCCATCGAAGCCCTTGCCGTGTATGTGACGGAAGACGTTACGGTAATTGATCTCGCCGGTGGTGGGCTCGTCCCGCCCGGGATTATCGCCGATCTGAACGACCCTTTGGTCTAGAATCAGGCTTCGCCACGGTCGTGCGGCGTTTGTTGTCGCACGCGTCGTGCCGCGGCCCACAGCTCAAGAGCCAATGGCGGAGACCCAGCGTTCACCCGTAGCCCTGCCTCCTCGGGGCCTTTGCGCCCGCGCTTCAGTCGGACCGGCGGCGGAATGAAGCGCCGCGCTTTCCTCAAGCGGCTGGCCGGGACGGCGACGCTCGCATTTCCGCCCTTCTCGGTGGTCCGGCAGGCGCGACCGCGTGTCGGAGTGGTGGGCGGCGGAATCGTCGGGGTCTCGATCTCCCTCCACCTTGCGCGGGGCGGCGCCGACGTGGTGCTCTTCGAACGGCAGGGCGCGGCGGCGGGCGCCACCTCCAAGAGCTTCGCCTGGCTCAACGCCATGAGCGCCAACGTCGACTATCACGCGCTCCGGCGGCGCAGCCTATTGGCCTGGCGTGAGCTTGCTTCGCAGGTTGGCCTTCAAGTCAACTGGGGCGGGGTGTTCATGTGGGAGCGTCGGGGCACCGCAACGGAGCAAGCGGTCGCTGAGTTGCGCGCCTTGCAGGCAGCCATTTCAACGGCCGACTATCCCCTGCGATCGCTGACGCCGTCCGACTTCTCGACGATAGCGCCAGAGATATCGCCCGGCGACTTCGAGATCGCCATTCATTGCGGAGTCGACGGGCATATCGACCCGGTGGCAGTGACGAACAAGCTGCTGCAGGCCGCTGGCGGGCACGGCGTCGACATCACCATGCCTTGCGAGGTGACTGCCATACGCATGGAGAGCGGTCGCATACGCGCCGCGACAACCGCCGGCGACTACCACCTCGACCGGCTGGTCATTGCCGCCGGTGTCGATAGTGCCAGGCTGACATCCCTCGCCGGGTATCAGCCCCCACTCGATCACGCTCCCGGTATTCTCGCCCACAGCAGATCGATGCAGTTTGCCTCTGCCGCCGTTCATTACGCGCCCGGGGTGCATTTCAAACAGTTCCCCGACGGTCGCATCGTCGGCGCTGACAGCGACCGCCCGCCCGACACGCCGGCCCACGAGCAGATCCTCCGACGGGCCGGAGGCTTCCCCGATCAAGCGATGCGCGATGAACACGGCGAGCGAATCCTGGCGCGGATTGGCGACGTCATGCCGGATGCTCGGCACGCCGAGCTCGATCGACTGACGCTCGGGTTTCGTCCGATGCCGTCGGACGGCCTCCCGATCGTCGGCTATGTCCCCGGCTCCGCGCATGTCTATCTCGCCGTCATGCATAGCGGCGTAACGCTGGCACCGATCATGGGCCAACTGATCAGTCGCGAGGTGCTCAGCGACAACGGCACGGACTTGCTCGGTAGTTACCGCCCCGACCGATTCTCCGGTCGTGACGACGATCCGGGCAGACTGTAACCTGTACGGGAACCCGTCTCGAAGGCAGATCCGTGCGCTTGGTCGACCGGCCCGTTTGCATTTTCGTTGTTGGACTGATGCTCGCCGCGACGGCTGCGCCTCTGGCCGGCGAGCTGCTCGGCCACCCCTCGGACCACACCTGCAACGATCTAGTGTGCATGTGCCCGCCGGGGTGCAGAGAGCACCACCGGACTGGCGGCGCCGCGGCCCGCCAAGGAGAGGGCCCGAATCCGACGCCGCACCACGCGCAAGCCGGGGCCGAAGCAGCGGCGTATGGCGAGACTGGGGTCTTCTGCGCCGCTTATCGTGTTTGCTCGCTGCGACCCCTGGCGGCAATGCCAACGGTTGCTCGAGTACAGCATGCGCTGCTCCGTGCTTCGGTATCGCTGCCCGACATCGCCGTGTCGGGCCGGGTCGATCAGACAGATCCGAGGGCGGCCGCTCCAGTGCCCCGCCAACCGGTGAAACCTCCCCCACGCGTCTAGCCCGCCGACCGAGTGGTGGGCTCCCCGTGGCAACGCGAGGGGCGAGGAACGGCAACCGCGACGCGCGTCCGGACTGTTGGGGCGCCGTCTCGATCAACCGGACTGGCAAATGGCGAAGAAGATTCTCAAGAACGGCTATGGGGGCCCCCTGCGTCGGCTCTCTCGGCACACTGGCTCGTGGGTGGCCTTCGTACTCGGAACTGCCCTCACTCTCTCTCCGACTCCCGCTCTCGGCCAACAGACAGGGAGCATCGTAGTCACGGCAGTTGCGTCCGAGGGAACGCCGGCTTTCGAGGTATCTGTGTTGGGCACGGCGCTCACACCCGTGGCGAGTGCCGATGGCACCGCCCGGATCGACGACTTGCAACCCGGCACCTATCGGATCGTGACCCTCGCTCTGGGGTACGCTCCGCAGACGTCGGAAGTCAGAGTTGCAGCCGGACAGACTGTTCCGCTCCGAGTGGAACTCGCCCCTCTGCGTTTCGAGACCCCGGGCGTCGTGGTGACCGCTTTGCGCCCAGACCTACGACCCGAGCTGCTGGTTGGCGAGCAGGAACTGCGTACTACCAATCCTCGCGACGTGGGCGAGCTGCTTCGTGGCCTGCCGGGAGTGGACTCGGTGCGGCGCGGGCCGCTCGGCTTCGATCCGGTCGTTCGCGGACTGCGCGAGTCTGAGGTCGGTGTCTATCTCGACGATGCGCGCATCTTCCCGGCCGGTCCGGCGCGAATGGACTCGGCGCTGAGCCACTTCGACCCCAGCACTGTACGTAGCGTCGAGGTCGTCAAGGGACCCTACGCGCTGACCTGGGGCGCCGGCAACCTGGCCGCCATCCGTGCCTCCACCGCGTCCCTGCCGCCGGCGGTTGCAGGCGCTGTCCACGGCACCGTATGGGGCGGTTACAACTCGAACCTCGAGGCGTCCGAGGGCGTCGGACAGTTGTGGGGAAGCTCCGGCGGGACATCGTATTGGCTGGGAGGGTCGCACCGGCAGGGTAACGACTACGAGGACGGCGACGGCAACGTGGTTCCCGCCGACTACAAGTCGAGCGAGGTGCGCGGCAAGCTCGGCATCGAGCTCGGCAGCACCCTCCTGTCGGTCCGCGGTGCCTACCAGGATCAGCGTGATATCGACAACCCGGGTCGGCTGTTGGACGCACAGTTCTTCAAGTCGAAGTACTTCGCGGCCAACATCGAGTCGGCGGCGACCACCGGCACCCGCGTGTACGGGTCCGCGTACTTCAGCGACGTCGACCATTTCATGGACAATGACGAGAAGCCGACCGCGCTGGCCAATCCGCACCGCACCCCGCCGTTTCCCTTGGAGATCACGGTAGACACCGGATCGCAGACCGTCGGCGGCCGCGTGGCGGTGGATATCGACACATCGGACAGCGTCGGCCTCGAGCTCGGCGGCGACTTGTATCGAGTCAATCGCAATGCCATCCGAACGATTCGGCGACGCGCCGGTGGCGCAACGATCGCGCAGGATACACCCTGGCCCGACGCCGACATCAGCGATGCTGGCCTCTTCGCGAAGGTAGAGACTGCCAACAACGGGGTGACCCTGGCGGCCACGGCGCGACTCGACTTCGTTACGGCGCGAGCCGACGAGTCGCTGGTGACCGATTTCTTCCGAGCCAATGCGACCGGCGAGCTCGACTCCAACGAGACCAACCTGAGCGGCGCGATCACCATGGCCGTGCCGCTTGACGCACACTGGGTGCTGTCGGCCGGCGTCGGTAGCGCCGTGCGCACCGCGGATGTTCTGGAGCGCTACTCCGATCGGTTCCCGGCCACCAAGGCACAAACGCCCGCGGAGTTCATGGGCAACCCCGAGATCGAGCCGGAGCGCGGCAGCCAGGCGGATCTCTGGATCGTCGGCCGATACGATCGCGTCGCGGTCAACGCCAGCGGCTTCTACCGGCGTATCGACAACTACATCACGCTGGAGCCTACCGACCTCCCGAAGAAGCTACCGTTGAGCCCACCGGTGGTATTTCGATACGTCAACGCCAAGGCGACATTCTGGGGCTTCGAGTCGAACCTGGTAATACACGCCACCGACAATCTCGCCTTGAGCGCATCCGCTAGCTACCTGCGCGGTACGGACGACAGGTTCGACGAGCCCGCCCTGGGGATCACGCCCTTCAGCGCCGACTTCAGCGCTCGGTTCGAGCCGAGTGCCCGCTGGCATGCGCAAGGGGTCTTCCGTGTCATCGGCGATCAGAACCGCGTCGCCACACGGCGCGGTGAGACAGCGACCGAGGGCACCGAGCTAATCGATCTCGACGCCGGCTGGCGCACCGGATTGGGCTTCGAGATCAACGCCGGCGTACTGAACCTGGCGAATCGCCGGTACGTGAACCACTTGAACGCCAAGAACCCGTTCCTGCGCGCTGCGGTACCGGAACCCGGCCGCGTGGTCTACGCAAGAGCCGTGTACTCGTTTTGAGGCCTCTGCGGACATCGGCGGGGAAAAGCGAGCTTGCTACCGCACCGCGGGCACGCGGGCACGGGCGTGGATCTCCTGTAACGATCGCACACCGATGGTCTCCAGCTGCAGGGCGCGGATCGCCCCCACCCCGGCGCGGGCGCCGGCTGCGGTGGTGAAGTACGGAATGCCACGGCGCAATACCGCCTGTCGCAAGACCACCGAGTCCCGCACGATGCGTGGGTCATCACCGACCGTGTTGATCACCAGATTCACCTCGCCTTGCTCGATGATGTCGACCGTGTTGGGGAAGCCTTCCCCGGGCTTCGGAACCACACGTGCGTCGATACCCATCGACTGTAGGTCGGCGGCCGTGCCTTCGGTGGCAAGGATCTCGAATCCGTTGTCGGCGAGCTCGCGAATTGCGTCACCGAGCCGGGATCGGTGATCCGGTCTCACCGTCACGAGGACGCGTCCGGATAGCGGCAGCGCGGCACCCGCCTGGATCTGCGCCTTGGCGAAGGCGCGGCCGAAGTCGGAATCGATGCCCATGACCTCGCCGGTGCTCTTCATCTCCGGTCCGAGCAAGACGTCGACGCCAGGGAACTTCAAGAACGGGAATACCGGCTCCTTCACTGCGACGCCGTGGGGCACCGGGTTGCTGGTGAAGTCGAGCTCCTCGAGGGTCTTGCCCACCATCACCAGCGCGCCGATCTTCGCCAACGGCATTCCGGTGGCCTTTGCCACGTATGGCACGGTGCGCGACGCCCGCGGGTTCACCTCGAGCACGTATACGTCGCCGCCCTGGATGCCGTACTGGACGTTCATGAGCCCGCGGACACCGAGCTCGAGCGCCAGTCGGGTGGTCGAGTCATGGATCTCCTTGACGATGTGCGGCTCGAGCGAGAACGGCGGAATGGCGCAGGCACTATCCCCCGAATGCACCCCGGCTTCCTCGATATGTTCCATGACGCCGGCGATGACAACGCGCTCACCATCGCAAACCGCGTCGACGTCGACCTCGGTGCAGTCGGCGAGGAAGTGATCGATCAACACCGGATGCTCGGGTGAGGCTTGTACCGCCTCGACCATATAGCGCTCCAGCGCACGAACGTTGTGCACGATCTGCATGGCGCGACCACCGAGCACGTAGGACGGTCGCACCAGCACCGGGTAATCGATGCGCTCGGCGACGGCGATTGCCTCGTCGACGCTCCGCGCTATGCCGCTCGCCGGGCGGCGCAGCTGGAGCGTCTCGAGCACATCCTCGAACCGCTCGCGGTCTTCGGCGCGATCGATGGCATCGGGGCTGGTGCCGAGAATCGGCACTCCGGCGCGATCCAGGGGTATCGCGAGACGCAGTGGGGTCTGTCCACCGAGTTGGACAACAACTCCGATGGGCTGCTCGCGCTCGACGATCTCGAGCACATCCTCGAGAGTAAGCGGCTCGAAGTACAGTCGATCCGAGGTGTCGTAGTCGGTCGACACGGTCTCCGGGTTGCAGTTGACCATGATCGCCTCGTAACCCGCCTCCTTGAGGGCAAACGAAGCGTGCACGCAGCAATAGTCGAACTCGATGCCCTGACCGATCCGGTTCGGTCCACCGCCGAGAATCAGCACTTTCTCGCGGTCGGTCGGGTCGGCCTCGCACTCCCGCTCGTAGGTTGAGTACAGGTACGGCGTGTGTGCGACGAACTCGGCGGCACATGTATCGACGCGCTTGAACACCGGTCGCACATGGTTCTCATGACGCGTAGCGCGTACTTGAGCTTCTGTCGTCTTCCATAGACTGGCCAGCCGACGATCCGAGAACCCGAGCCGCTTGGCGGCCAGCAAGAGCGCGCTCCGATCGCTTTCATCGGCACTGCGCAGCACATCTTCAGCATCGACTAGCTCCTTGATATTGCGTAGGAACCACGGATCGATGCTGCTCCGGGCGTAGATCTCGCTGATGCTGAAGCCTCGCCGCAGGCCATCGGCAATCGCCCAAAGGCGCCCCGGACAGGGGGTGCTTATGCGAGCCCAGATTTCCTCTTCCGCTTCTGGACCGGCGCCCTCTACCGAGGGCTCGAGGCCGTAGCGCTCGACCTCGAGAGAACGAATCGCCTTCTGAAGGCTCTCCTTGAACGTGCGCCCGATTCCCATGACCTCGCCCACAGACTTCATTTGCGTGGTGAGGCTCTGGTCGGTGGTGGGGAACTTCTCGAAGGCGAAGCGCGGGATCTTGGTGACGACGTAGTCGATGGTGGGCTCGAAGCTCGCCGGCGTCTCGCGAGTAATGTCGTTGGGGATCTCGTCGAGAGTGTACCCGACCGCGAGCTTGGCGGCGATCTTGGCGATCGGGAAGCCGGTTGCCTTGGAGGCCAATGCCGATGAGCGCGACACCCTTGGATTCATCTCGACCACCACCAGCGAGCCATCCTCCGGATCGACTGCAAACTGGATGTTGGAGCCTCCGGTGTCGACGCCGATCTCGCGAATGATGGCAATCGCCGCGTCGCGCATCAGCTGGTATTCCTTGTCGGTCAACGTCTGCGCTGGCGCCACCGTGATCGAGTCTCCGGTGTGCACCCCCATGGGGTCGAAGTTCTCGATCGAACAGACGATCACGACGTTGTCGGCCGTATCGCGCATTACCTCGAGCTCGTACTCCTTCCACCCGAGAACGCTCTGCTCGATCAGGCACTCGTGACGAGGCGATTGTTGCAGAGCCCATTCCACCACCCGGCCAAACTCGGCCTCCGTCTCGGCCACCCCGGCACCCGCTCCCCCGAGCGTAAAGCTCGGCCGCACGATGGCCGGCAGACCCGTTTCGCCGATCAAGTCCCGCGCTTCGCGTAGCGAACGCACGTAGCCGGACTTGGGAATACGGAGGCCCAAGCGTTCCATCGAGCTGCGAAACAGCTCACGATCCTCGGCCTTCAGAATGGCCTCGAGGTTGGCACCGATGAGCTCCACGCCATAGCGCTCCAGCAGGCCGAGCTCGGCGAGCTCGATCGACAGGTTGAGCGCCGTCTGACCACCGATGGTGGGCAGCAGAGCGTCCGGACGCTCGCGCGCGATGATCTGCTCGACACTGGTGACCGTCATCGGTTCGATGTAGGTACGGTCAGCCATGTCCGGATCGGTCATGATCGTTGCCGGGTTGGAGTTCACCAACACGACGCGGAAGCCATCTTCGCGCAACGCCTTGCATGCTTGCGTACCCGAGTAATCGAACTCGCATGCCTGACCGATGACAATCGGTCCCGATCCAATTACCAGTATCGATTCGAGATCAGCGCGTCGCGGCATCAGGCGCTACCTGCCGAGCCGAGCCCACTCTCGGCGCGGCGCGCTATCTCGGCCCCGGTAACGGCTTGGCCTGCTTTATTGCACAGCACCATGTCCCTGAACCGTTGGAATAGGCCCTGGGCATCGTGGGGACCCGGCGACGCCTCAGGGTGGTACTGAACCGAGAAGATCGGTCGCGTCCGGTGCGCCAAACCCTCCACGGTGCCATCGTTGAGGTTGACGTGCGTTATCTCGACTGGCTCGCCGGCTCGCTGCAACGAATCAGGCTCGACAGCGAAACCGTGGTTCTCCGCACAGATTGCCACCCGCCCGCTATGCACATCATGGCCGGGCTGGTTTGCGCCGTGGTGTCCGAACTTCAACTTGGCCGTCGATCCACCCAGAGCCAGGCAGAGGATCTGGTGGCCGAGGCAGATGCCGAAGATCGGATAGCGCTCGGCGAGCTGCCGTACGGTATCGGGTGCCCCCGGCACGGCGGCGGGGTCGCCGGGGCCGTTGGAAAGGAAGACCGCATCAGGTTCGAGCTGCACCACCTGGTCGGCCGTCGTGTCCGCCGGCACGACGGTGACTTCGAAGCCATGATCCACCAACAACCGGAGGATGTTGCGTTTGATGCCGAAGTCGATCGCCACCACCCGCAGGGCGACATCCGGCATGTCAGGTTGCGGTAGCTGCCCGACAATGCCGGGCCAGCTGCCCTCGTTCCATACGTAGGGCGCCGAGCAGGTCACCTCTGCCACCAGACCGAGGCCCTCCATCGGCGTCGCAGCGCGCGCGATTTCTACCAATGCGTCGCCGTTCTGGCGGCGCGGATCGGTAGAAAGCACGCCGTTCTGGCAACCCTGATCGCGGATATGCCGCACCAACGCGCGGGTATCGATGTCGGAGATTCCAGGTACCTCGTGGCGACTGAGGTAGGCGCTGAGCGGCTCATCGGCGCGCCAGCTACTCGGCTCGTCGAACACCTCGCGCACCACAAATCCGGCGAGCGACGGCGTGTCCGATTCGGCATCGGTGGCATTCGCACCAACGTTGCCAATCTGAGGGTAGGTCATGGCGACGATCTGACCAGCGTACGACGGATCGCTGAGGATCTCCTGGTAGCCCGTCATGCTGGTGTTGAAGCACACCTCGCCAGTGCGCACGCACGAGGCACCGAAGCCAATTCCTCGAAAGAGCGTACCGTCGGCGAGCACCAACACGGCGGGGCGCTCATCGCCGAACAAACTGCTATTCCGACCGTCCACGGCCCCTCCCGCGGCGTATGAAACCACTTGCGGGAGTGCACGGCAAATCAAGGCGGTGGTCGGAGCGCGCTTACCGTGCTCAGCTACTCCGCCAGGAAGCTACTCCGAGAAGCTGTGGACCGCTTCGGCGACGTCGTTGTAGTCCTCGAAAATGCTGATGAGCTGCGTGAACAGCAGCAGATCACGCACCTTGGAGCTGAGATTCAAGGGCTTGAGCTGGGCACCTCGGTTAGCGCACGAGGTGTATGCCGCAACCAGCTCCCCGGTGCCCGAGCCGTTCATATAGCGGACACCACCGAGGTCGAGCAGGATCTTGGTCTCACCGCGCTCGAGCAAGTCGTTGACTAGTTGGCGCAACTTCACGTCGCCTGAGCCCAGCGTTAGCTTGCCTTCCAGCGCAACGATCACTACCCCATCGATTTGGCGCTCATGGTGCTTCATAGAGGTTCCCTCTGGACGTTCTCGTTGAACGCTCGAAGACTGACATCACCCAGCGCGATTATCGCTCCTGACGGTTGGTCGGTCGAGTTGTCGTAGCGCCACATCCGTTCGGGGGCTCCGTTGCGGCGAAACCAAATCACCGGATCCGGCGAATAAGCGAGTAGAGGTTCCGCCGGCCACCCCTCCGAGCGGGACGCGGGAGAGGCACCAATGAGCGAATCAATGGATCACCTGCGAAGAGAGTACCCGTCGCCAGCGGTGACGGGGGTCAACCCGCTGCTCCTCGGCAACTGCTCTCACCTCAACGACCTCAGTACCAAGGCGCTTGTCGGGCTCTCCAAGCTCGGCGAATGTCGTCTGGTGCACGAGGAGGAGTGTCTGTTCGCCCAGGGGGATCGTGCCGACTCCGTGTACCTGCTGCTCGACGGTTCCCTGAGGATGGAGCGGTTCGAGGAAGCTGGTGGTCACGCCTCCTACGATATTGTCGCGCCGTATGCGTCCTTCGGTGACATCGTGCTGCTCGGCGAAGAACTGCGCCGCTACTCGGCGACCGCCGCGGAGGACTCCGTGGTGCTGGAGCTTCCCCTCCTCCCATTGGTGCGGGTGCTCAGCGCCAATCCGCCGCAGGCTCTGGCATGGCGCGGCGCCGTGATGGCGCGGCTGCATCGCCTGGAGCCGCAACAGGCCGGCCATTTCGCCTGGAAGATCCTCGACAAGATCGCCGGGTTGTTCGACGCCGCCTGAACAATCGAGAGGCCGTCCTTGTCACGGGGCGGGACGTTTTGCTAACGTCGATTGTGAACGCCTTCCGTACCGGCGCGCCAGCGAGCCCACGACCTGCATGGGCATTTGATGAACGCCGTACGCGAGTTCCCACCGAACCCTCACGCCCTTGTCGTCCACACCGATTCCCTGGTGACCGACGAGATCGTCGAGACCTACCTGGCCGGCTCTTCGGTGCCGCCGGTGGTGTGGATGCGAGCCGTCCTCGAGCTTCCCGGGGTGCGCGTGCTATCGCTCAACGCCTACAAGGTGCGGTTACAGAAGCACAAGGAGGCTCGCTGGGGTGACATCATGGGGCCCTTCGAGCGTGTCCTCTGCGACGGCCTCGACATCGAGCAGCTGTCTGACCTCGTTGAGGCGGAGTCGCGGAGTCGTCGCTTTGCCTGGCACGGTGCGCCCCTGGAGCGCCGCGTCTATGAAGGCAAGCGTCAGGCGCTCGAAGATCCGTTGGCGGGGGTTCTGTTCGAGATTGCCGGCGTGGCCGAGATCATCTTCGACGGGCACGAGATCGAGATCCGCAAGTGTCCACTGCGGCGCTGGCGCGAGCTGGCGCCGGAGATCACGAGCCGGTTGGCAACCGGGTCGGCGGTGCCGGCTTCCTGACCGACGAACCCGGCGGTGAGACTGGCCGGGCGCTCGCCGCCCCGCCTTCAGTTCTTGAAGCCACGCGCTGCAATCACTTCGAGATGCCAGTCGCCGTACGGCACGGTCAAGCCACGGAGCACCTCCAGGGCGACGTCTCGATCCATCGCCAAGAAAAGCGCCGCGACGTGCTTACACAGCCGTCGCTCGCGCGCCTGCCCCAGAAAGTCCCGGCAGCCGTGCTGCACACGCTTGGCCGATACGTCGAGCACCACGTTGTAGGCGCTGGCGGCAGCAATCCAGAGATCGGGCCCCGCGGTGAGGAACTGCACCTTGCCCGCCTCTCGGCGCGCTCGGCCCAGTCTCTTCGCCTCGGTGCACAGGGCGAGCAGATCGAGCAGCTCGTCGCTGTCCGGCGCCCCCTCTGGAGTCGTTTGCGGCGTCTCGTTGGCGATCGTCAGCGCCTCAATTGGGACGCTGTATCATCGGCATTCTTTGCTCACGATAGCCTGCCGGGGCTTCCTTCCAGGCATCGAACGGACCGTACTCCCAGCTGTCGATGACCATGCTTACGCCATCGGCGGAGTCCATCCGCAATACACGGCCATCGGGTAGCCCGCGGGCGCGCGCCAGCTGCATGTACTCGGCCATGCCGGCCACCGGATTCCGTCCCCCAGGGCCGCCGCCCATCATTGGACCGGCAACCTTGGAGAGGTGTTCGGCGAGGCGGCTCCAGACTTCGAACAGACCGACATCGCTCGTCGTCGACAGCCAAAGGGAAGCGCGCTGGCCCTCGGGTCCGGTCATCTCGACTTCGAACACATCGTGATTCATCACCGTGTCGGTGGCCCCGGTGCGACGAAACGAGTAGGCAGCGGGGTCAAAGTCGTCCATGTCAGGGATGCTGTTGCCGCGCATCTGCGCCGGCATCCGTTCCATCATCTGTCTCATCCGATCCATCATCTCCTTGGTGAATCGAATGAACATTTGGTTCTCATGCTGAACCATGATCCAGGCAATCGGTCCCCAGATGATCGACACCCCTTGCATGTCGAGTCGGGCATGCTCGCCCCCGACCGTCGCCTTCATGGTGTTGGTGCCCTCATCGGGGTTCGTCACCGTGAAAGAGACTGCTAAATCGGGTTCTTGTGCCGTGGCGACGGCAACCACCAGGCCGCTGCAGACGGCGATAACGACGGCGACGTGCAAGGAACGGAGCTTCAATGGGTCCTCCTGCTCGATAAGAGCCAGCTGACGATTGGAGCGTCGGCCGCCACCCTGCGTGTAGGTCGCAATCGCGCGGGCCGAGCGATAGCCACAGGACAAGGGCTGCCAGAAGCACGCCGACGACGATCAGCATCTCCCCGGTCATGCCGGCGGAGTTTACCATCGTGCCTGACACGGTCCGGGGTAGCGCAGGTGGCAGCGGCGGGCGAGGGTGTCTGGCGCCACCGGGATGCGCCGCCGCGAAGCAGACAACGGGCAAGGCCGTGGGGGCGCACACCTGCTAATGTGATCGCCATGAAGTGGAGCCGTCGCCAACTCTCGCTCATGCTGGCATCGTTGGTGCCCGCCGGTAGCGGCATGCCCTGGGCGATCGCACCGGCGGCGGGATCCGGCCCTGGTGATGGCTCAGGTGCGCCACGCGCCAGGAGCACGGGTGCCCCGCCAGGCGGTGGCCAAACCCACCCCATCACGCTCACCGACGTTGCCGGGGTGCTCGTGGGGCACGCGACGCGCGACGATCGACCCACCGGATGCACGGTGATCGTGACCCCCGACGGGGCCACCGGGGGTGTGGCGGTGCGCGGCGCCGCACCCGGCACACGAGAGACCGACCTGCTGCGATCGGAGAGCATGGTCGATCAGATCCACGCGGTGGTCCTGACCGGCGGCAGCGCTCCCGGATTGGCAACCGCCGACGGCGTCTCGCGACGCCTGCAGGAGACCGGCGTCGGCTTGCGGTTTGGCGAGGCGATCATTCCGCTCGTGCCCGCAGCGGTGCTTTACGACCTCGGAGTCGGCAACGGAGGCAGTGCGCCGACCGCTGCCGACGGCTACGCCGCCTGCCAAGCCGCCACCTCGGACCCCGTAGCACGAGGAAACATCGGCGCCGGCGCCGGCGCTACTGTCGGCAAGATGCTCGGCAGCGGTCGCATGAAGGGGGGGCTGGGAACAGCTGGCTTCCGCTTCGATGACGGGACCGTGGTTGCCGCCTTGATCGCCGTCAACAGCCGTGGCGACGTACGGGATCCGCATAGCGGCAGGCTGATCGCGGGGGCGCTCGGTAGCGATGGCCGGTCGCTGGCCAACACACAGTCGACGCTGCTGGAGTCCGAAGGTACGAGCAGTGGGGCTGCTGGACAGAACACCGCGATCGGGGTAGTAGCGACCAACCGCACGATGAGCAAGGCGCAATGCAATCGGTTGGCGTCCGTGGCCCATGATGGGCTGGCGCGCGCTGTCGTCCCAGCACACACCTTCTATGACGGCGACACACTCTTCGCGCTGGCCACCAATCGAAGTGAGGAGGTCAGCTCGATCGATGATCTCGACCGCATCGACGCAGCCGCCGCCGCTGCAGTGGCCAACGCGGTCATCGACGCTGTAACGCACGCTACGGCGATCGACGGAATCCCGGCGGCACGCGACATAGGCACTGTTTGACGCCGCCCTGGCGGCACGCCCACCACACCGACGGAGCGGAGGAACACGGGAGCACGCCCCTGCTACGATGGGCTTCGCCCGCTTCTTGCGGAGAGGTGTCCGAGAGGCTGAAGGAGCGCGCTTGGAAAGCGCGTGTGCGGTAACCCCGTACCGTGGGTTCGAATCCCACCCTCTCCGCCTGATCATTCTGCGGGCTACCGCGCCGTCCGGGGCCGTCGACCTCCCCCGATCGCCGGTAACCTCGTCACCGACGAAATGGAGGGAGGATTCATGAGGACCTTTGTCCCGACCGCATTGTTGGCGTGTCTGCTTGTCCTCGCCGTTGGAGCAACTCCGATGGCAGCCCAGGGTGCTGCCCCGCCGCGAGCTTTCGTCGAGACAATCATCAGTCCGGCCGACGATGAGCTCGCGAAGCGCGTTGACGAGATCTTCGCGGCATGGGATTCGACGAGGTCGCCCGGCGTAGCACTCGGCGTCATCGATCACGGCAAGCTCGTATATGCACGTGGCTACGGCATGGCCAACCTCGAGCACGGTGTGCCGATCACCCCGACGACGGTGTTCCGCATCGGCTCGACCTCGAAGCAGTTCACCGCGGCATGCATCGCTATCCTCGCGCTCGAAGGCGAGATCTCGCTCGAGGACGATATCCGCGAGTACCTGCCCGAGATGCCCGAGTACCCACGGCCGGTCACCGTAGAGCACCTGGTACACCATACGAGTGGGCTACGGGACTACCTGACGCTCGAATTCGCCGTGCGCGGCCTGCGCGCGGACGATTACTACACGCCGCAGGATAGCCTCGCGCTGCTCACCCAACAGCGTGAGCTCAACTTTCTGCCCGGGGACGAGCACCTTTATTCGAACTCGGGCTACTTGCTGATGGGCATGATCGTCGAGCGCGTCACCGGCCAGACATTGGCTGAATTCGCCCAACGGCGTATTTTCGAGCCGCTCGGCATGGACAACAGCCACTTCCACGACGACCACACGTTGCCGGTGCGCAATCGAGCCGACGGCTACGCAGCCACCGAAGACGGCTTCCGGGTTGCCAACACCACACTCGATCACGTCGGTGATGGCGGAGTGTTCACCACCATCGAAGACCTGGTCTCGTGGGATCAGGCGTTCTACAGCAACACACTCGGTGCCGAGCTCATGAAGCTGATGCACCAGACCGGCAGCCTCACCGACGGGGAGCAGCTCGAATACGCCTTCGGGCTCTCGGTATCGGAGCGACGTGGGCTCCCGATGGTTCGGCATGCCGGCGGCTTCGTAGGCTTCCGGGCCGACATGGTGCGCTATCCGACCGAGGAGTTCTCGGTGATCTGTCTGGCCAACCTCGGATCGATCAATCCGTCGGGGTTGTGCGACGAGGTCGCCGACCTCTATCTGGCCGACCGGTTTGGCGACGATGCGTCGGCGACGATGGCGTCCGATACGGTCGACGGGCTCGTTCCGGTGACGCTGCCGTTGAGCGCCCTCCAGAGCAAGGCGGGGACCTGGCTTCACGAAGCATCAGGAATGCAACTGGAGACCGCCGTCCTGGAAGGTCGGCTGGAGCTCACCGCCGAGGTCCTCGGCGGCGCGATCTCGCTCACCCCGGTCGGTACCGCACGCTTTGTCGGCGACCTTGACGGGCAACGGCTATCAGCGACCTTCGCTCCGGACGACGCCACCGCACAACGAGCGACGATTGCCATCCGGGGCGTCGCCAATCTCGATCTGATACGACTACCCGACCTGCCAGCGATGTCCGCGGCGGCGCGCGGCGCGTACTCGGGTCGCTACTGGAGCGACGAAGTAGAGGTTGCCTATGAGGTGACGGCCCGCGGGGACGGCGTATGGCTCCGCGTTGCCGGCCGGCCTGCGGAGATGATGCAGCGCCTGGGGCCCGACAAGTTCTCGGTGGCGTCCGGGACGGTGGAGTTTCTGCGCCAAGACGGTCTGGTGACGGAGTTCCGACTCAATGCCGGGCGCGTCCGGATCCGTTTCATCAAGCAGCCTGACGCCGACTGATCCACCGCGGCCAGGAGCGTAGGCCATCGTACCGCCGGATCGGTCGGGTGCTCGCTTGATGGCCCTCCGGCCGGCGTGGCACCATCGGCCTTCGGCCGCGGCGCGGTGCAGCTCGCCCCGCGGCGCTAGATAGATCGATACGATTTCGGCGGTGGCCCACCGCCAGCAGCGTCTTGGGACGGCGCCGGGCCCTGTGCGGTGCAGCCTCGTGAACCGCGTCAGACCCGGAAGGGAGCAGCGCTAAGCGGAAGCCTGCAGGTGCCGCAGGATTACCCGGCGTTCGTCTCGTTTGTCAGCCTCACAGAAGCCCGACGGCTTTGCGATATTTAACCGTAATCTACGTGATTTTCCGGTAGACACATGGCTCGTCAGAACTATCAAGTGCTCGCCCGCAGGTGGCGCCCCCAACAATTCGCGGATGTCGTCGGTCAGCAGGCGGTAGTCCGGACCCTGGCGAATGCGCTCGATCAGCAGCGCATCGCCCACGCCTACTGCTTCTCGGGGATCCGCGGCGTCGGCAAGACGACCATCGCGCGATTGCTCGCGCGAGGCCTCAACTGCCGCGCCGGCGACATGGCGACGTCGACGCCGTGCGGCGAGTGCGAGTCATGCCTGGAAGTCATGGGCAGCCGCGCACTCGACGTCTTCGAGCGCGACGCGGCTTCGGACCGCGGCATCAACGAGATGAAGGAGCTTATCGAGATCGCCCGCTACGCGCCGTCGCGCGATCGCTACAAAGTGATGATCCTCGACGAGGCGCACATGCTCACCACCGAGGCATCCAACGCGTTGCTGAAGGTGCTGGAAGAGCCGCCGGAATACATCGTCTTCGTGCTCGCGACCACCGAGCCAAACAAGATCCTGCCGACGATTCTGTCGCGATGCCAGCACTATCAGTTTGCCCGCATCAGCCAGCGCGAGATCAGCGCCCATCTCGCCCGTATTGCCCAGGCAGAAGGGATCGACATCTCGAGCGACGGCCTGGCGCTGATTGCCGAGGCGGCCGACGGTAGCTTGCGCGATGCCCAGAGTCTGCTCGACAAGCTCATCGCATTTGCTGGCGACCACATCGAGGAGTCGACGGTCGTCGATCTGCTGGGGCTAGTCGACCGCATGTTGCTCTACCGCTCCACCGATCTGGTGGCTGCCGGCGACGTCGCGGGCGTGCTGGCGTTGGTCAACGAGATGGTCGAGCAGGGTGTCGACCTGCACCAGTTCGCCATCGATCTGCTGGGCCACTTTCGGAATCTGCTGGTGGTGCACAGCGTGGCGGATCCGGGCGCCATCCTGCATCTGCCGGCGGCCGACATCGATCGCCTACGGAAGCAGGCGGAGCAGTTCGAGGTTGACGACCTCGATCGGGCGTTCTCATTGATCGCCAGCAACGAGTATCGGATCAAGGTCGCCGAGCAACCGCGCTACCACGTCGAGGTGGTGCTTTCGCGCCTCGCCCGCATGCCGAGCCTCGAACCTATTCGGAGTCTCATCGAGGCGGTGAGCTCCCCGTCAGGCGGCCGCGATGACAGCGGCCCTGGCGGCACCTCGACCGGCCGGGGAGCGGCGCGCGGCGCCACCGCCGCGTCCTCTCATACGGCGGCGCCCTCCCAAGAAACCAGACCACTGCCTACTGAAGCGCCACTCTCGGCCGCCCCGACAACGACCATCGTCGTCCCCACAAAGGCCCCAGCGCCACGGCCGCCTTCTGCACCCGGGCCAGCCCCCGCACCAGCGGCGGTCGCAGCGCCACCGCCAGAAGAGCAACCGCCGCCGCCGCCCGAGCCTGATGCACCGCCGACGAGCACCCATGACCTACCCGACACGCCTGTCGAACCCCTGCCGGTCGCGGCTACCGGCAATCACGCCGACCTACTCGGCGAGCTTCAACGGTTGCTCGAGGCCTCGCACCCGCTGGTTGCCCAGGTGCTGGGGCGCGCCAGTGGTATCGACCTCGACGAGCATGCGGTGACCCTCCGTTTTCCGTCGAGCGCCGGCATCTTCGCGGAGCGCGTGCGCGACCCGCAGGTTCTCCCGGCGCTATCGGCAGCCTGTAGCACGGTGGCCGGAAGGCCCGTCAAAGCGCAGGTCGAGCTTGACGAGGGCGACCCGCGAGCCGCTGCGTCGGCCGCAGGCGATGCCGGCGGCGGAGCGACTGATGCCGGCGTCGGGGCGACTCCGGACGACCCAGCCAAGGCGCAAACGCCGGGCGCGCGTTCCGCGAACGGTGTCCGCCCGCCGACCGACGATGTGCAGGGCGCTTCCGGCGAGCTTCTAGAACGAGCCGAGAGCGAGCCGCTGGTGCAGGACCTTCTGCGCGAGCTCAAGGGCCAAGTGATCTCTGTAGAGGAGGGGTGAGTCGATGGTGGATGTGAAGAAGATGATGCGCCAGGCGCAGCAAATGCAGGACAAGTTGCAGACTGAGCTCGAAGAAATGCGCGTTTCGGCCACGGTCGGGGGCGGCATGGTGACGGCAACTGTTAACGGCGCAAAGGCTCTTTTGGAGCTCAAGATCGAGCGCGATGTGGTCGATCCCGATGACGTGGAAATGCTGCAGGACCTCGTGGTGTCGGCAGTCGGGGAAGCGACGCGCCGCGCCGACGAGCAGGCGCAGCAGAAGATCGGCGGCATGATCCCGGGTGGCCTCGGTGCGCTCGGCGGAATGCTCGGCTAGCCCGTGAGCTATACGGATTCCGGTCCGGTGGCGGATCTCGTCGATCGGCTGCAGCGCCTGCCGACGATCGGACGAAAGACAGCCCAGCGGCTGGCGTTCTACTTACTCAAGGCACCGGCCTCCGAGACACAGGAGCTCGCCGACGCCCTGCTCGAGGTTCGCCGGAAGATCCGTCCCTGCAGCCGCTGCAACCTGTTGAGCGATGAGGACCCGTGCACATACTGCACCGATCCCAACCGCGACGACGGGCTGCTTTGCGTCGTCGAAGAGGGGCACGACCTCGCTGCGATAGAGCGCACCAGTCACTTTCGTGGCCGCTACCACGTTCTCGGCGGCTCGCTTTCGCCGCTCGATGGAATCGGGCCCGACGAGCTCCATCTCGGACAACTGGAGCGCCGCGTACGCGACAACACGGTGCGTGAGGTGATCGTGGCGACCAACCCGACCGTCGAGGGGGAGGCAACGGCTGCATACCTGGCCAGGTTGCTGAAGCCTACCGGCGCGGTGGTAACGCGGATCGCCGCAGGGATCCCGGTGGGCGGCGATATCGAGTACGCCGACGAGGTCACGATGTCGCGCGCGCTGGAGGGACGCCGGGAGCTGTAACCGCCGCGCCGAGTCACCAGCGTGAACCCGCAAAGTTGTTGTCGGCCGGTCGACAACGGTGGTACCTTTTCTGCGCCGGCGGCTTCGTACGAAGTGGCCGGCAGGAATGTTTCTCGGACGCTTTGGCGTCTCTTGTTCCTGAGTAGCTCAATTGGCAGAGCATCCGGCTGTTAACCGGAGGGTTGTAGGTTCAAGTCCTACCTCAGGAGCTTTTCGAGTCACGTAGCTCGAACCAGCTACGGGTTTATTGAGGGCGCCCGGCCGGGTAGGCGGGGCGCCCTTTGCCATTGCTCCACCAGCGCGGCGCAACCTTAGGAGCGGGGAATGAGCAGCTGTCGAGTGATTCGTGAGGCCCTCCGGAACGATCCGCGCACGGCGCCCGTCAGGGCGCGCTTCGCGGCGGCGCTGCTGTTGTCCCTGGCCCTGGGGGGCGGATCCAGCAGCGCTGCGGATACGTATCCCAAGAACCCGGGAATCGACGTTGCCGAGTATGTCTTCAGGCTGGAGCTCAACGACGGCAACGATTCGATCACCGGTCTGGCCACCGTCGACGTGCGCTTCCGTATCGCCGGCCTCACGGCGGTCGAGCTCGATCTCATAGGGCCATCCGAGCCCGCGGCCGAGACCGGCATGTCGATCAACGGCGTGTGGGTAGCAGACGGGTTGAGCGAGGATGAGGCAATGGCCCCCTCGCTGGACGGATCGGCGCGCGGGTCCGCCGCACAGTTCAGTCACTCGAACGACCGCTTGCGTATTCTGCTTCCCCGGCCGTCCACGGTGGGTCAGCGAATACTCCTGACGGTCGCCTATGCCGGCGTACCTGCTACCGGCTTGATCATCGGCGAAAACAAACACGGCGACCGCACCTTCTTTTCCGACAACTGGCCGGACAAGGCGCGCCACTGGCTGCCTACCGTGGATCATCCCTACGACAAGGCCATGAGCCAGTTGGTGGTAACCGCGCCCGGCCAGTATCAAGTCGTCTCCAACGGGTTGCTGGTCGAAGAGACCGACCTGGCTGACGGGAGCCGCCTGACCCATTGGCGCCAATCGGTTCCAATCGCTCCGTGGCTTTACATGCTCGGCGCGGCGCGCTTCGCAGTGCAACACCTCGGCAATCACACCGGTGTGCCGGTGCAGACCTGGGTGTACGCACAGGACCGCGACGCCGGGTTCTACGACTTCGCTTACCCGACGCGCGAGGCGCTCGGTTTCTTCGCCGACGCGATCGGCCCCTACGCCTACGAGAAGCTAGCCAACATTCAATCCAACAGCGTCGGCGGTGGCATGGAGGCCGCTTCCGCGATCTTCTATGGCGACGATTCGGTGACCGGCACCCGCAGCATCCGGTGGCGCAACGTCATCATCCACGAGATCGCCCATCAGTGGTTCGGGAACGCGATCACCGAGTACGACTGGGACGATGTCTGGCTGAGCGAGGGGTTCGCTACCTACTTCACCTTGCTGTTCATCGAGCATGCATACGGCCGCGATGCGTTTGTCGACGGCCTGCGCAGCGCCAGCGCCCGCGTATTGGCCTTCTACGACACCAACCCCGACTACCGCATCGTGCACGACAATCTCGACGACATGTCGGCCGTCACCACCGGCATGCAGTATCAGAAGGGGGCATGGACGCTGCATATGTTGCGCGGCCTCGTGGGCACGGAGACGTTCTGGGAGGGCATCCGCCGGTACTACGCGAAGTACTTCAACGCCCATGCCTCGACCGACGGTTTCCGGGGCGTCATGGAGGAGGTATCCGGACAGGATCTGAAATGGTTCTTCGACCAGTGGCTCTATCGCGGCGGCGGCGGCATCGGGCTGGAGGGCTCCTGGCGTTACGACGCTGCTTCGCGCGCCGTCGTCCTGGACATCCGGCAACCGAGCGATTACGTGTATCGAACGCCGCTCACGGTCGAGCTCCGCAACGGCGATGGGTCGCGCCATCGGCAGGTCGTCGAGCTACAGGCGGCCGCTCATCGCTTCTCGATCGACGCCGGCAGCGAACCGACGGCCGTCGTGCTCGACCCCGACACCTGGCTTCTGCTGCGCGGTGTCGTGGCCCGCAGCGACTCCTAAGCGAGACGACTACTCGCGACGCAGAGCGCTGGCGGGAGCCAGGCGCGACGCGCCACGTGCCGGCAAGTAGCAGGCACCGAGCGCCACGGCGGTGAATAGGACCGCGACCGCGCCGAAGACCACGGGGTCCGTCGGCGCGACACCGAACAGCAGTCCCGACATGAACTGCGACAGCGCCAGGGCGCCGAGCAGCCCGAGGGCCACACCGGTGGCTGCAAGCACCGCGGTCCGTCCCACCACGGCACGGACAACTGCCGTCGGAGACGCCCCGATCGCCATGCGGATACCGATCTCACGGGTCCGTTGCGTCACGCCGTAGGACACGATGCCGTAGACACCCAGCGTCGCCAACACCAGCGCCACGACGGCGAACGCCCCAAGCAGCGTCAGCGCGAATCGTAGCGGGGCAATCGACTCGCCGAGGTACTCGGACAAGGGCCGCACCCGCTGCAGGGGTTGGTCGGCATCGAGCTCATGAACGATGCCACGCACCGACTCCACCAACGAGCGTGCATCGGCGTCGGTACGAATCGTCAACGCCATCGTCCGTTGCGGAGCCTGCGCGTGGGCTATGTACACCTGCTCGGATCCGAGGGTGCCTGGCTGGTGCCGCAAGTGCTCGACAACGCCCACCACCTCGGCCCACTCGCTGTAGCGCTCGCCCGCCAAGAACACCTCGACCTGCAGGCGTTGCCCCACCGCACTGGTCCCCGGCCACGCCTGCCGCGCCAAGATCTCGTCGATGACGACAACGCGCGCCGTGTCGAGGTCATCGGTCCGCGCTATCGTGCGACCTTCGACCAGCCGCGCCCCCATTGCCTCGAGCCACCCCGCGGTGACCGTACGATAGTCCGCCGCGATGCTGTTCCATTCCACGACTCCTGCCTCCGCCTCGTATGCATATGGAGCCAGCGAGTAGCGGCTGCCGTCCAAGGGCAGCTGCGTCGTCGCGCCGACCGCCCCGACAGCGGCGAGCTCGCCGACGCGAGAGACGAGCTGCCGGTAGAACTCCGCGATCTTTGCCGGTTCGGAATAGGGATAGTGGGCATCGACCAGCGATAGCTTCATGGTCAGTACGTCGGACGACTCGAAACCGGGATCGACCTGCGACAGCAACGCAAAGCTGCGCACCACCAACCCGGCACCCACGAGCAACATCAGTGAAAGAGCTATCTGTCCCATCACGAGGGCGCTGCGAACACGCTCGCTACCGGCACCCGTGAGGGCCCGGGCGCCCTCTTTCAAGACCGCTGCCCGACCGCGAGACCGCAGCTGCATCGCCATCGCGCTGCCGAACACCAGCGAGGTGCCAATCGCAACCAAGCAGGTGAAAAGCAATACCGGCCCGTCGATGCCAACCGCCTCCAATCGTGGCAGGTCCGCCGGTGCCAACAACGGCAATGTCCGGATCCCCCACCTGGCCAGCACCAACCCGAGCCCGGCGCCCGCGAACGTGATCACCGCGCTCTCCGTCACCAACTGTCGGAGCAGCCGCCAGCCACTTGCGCCCAGCGCACCGCGGATGGCGAGCTCACGCGACGCGTTCACCGAGCGCCCCAACATGAAGTTGGCGACGTTCGCGCAGGCGATCAACAGAACGAAGCCCACCGCGGCGAGCAGCAGCACCAACGTAGGGCGTACGTGCGCTACCAGATCATCGGCCAGCTGCTCGATTCGCAGGTCATATCCGGAGCCCGCATAGTCGTCGGCGTGGTCGCTACGGACCTGATCCGCGACGCCACGAAGCTCAGCGGTTGCGGCGGCCGCGCTCAGCTGCGGCTGCAGACGACCCACCACAGTCATCACACGCCAGCGTCGCGGGTACTCGTCGTAGCTGCCGCCCCAGGTCATCCACGCGGCGACGCGCGGCGGCATATGGATGTCAGGTGGAAACAACATGCGAAAATCGGCCGGCATCACGCCGACAACCGTTCGCGCCACCCCGTCGAATTCGATCGTTCGCCCGACGAGATCGGGATCTCCACCATAGCGGCGCTGCCACGTTTCATGTGCCAACAGGACGACCCGCGATCGATCCAGGTCCTCCTCGGGTCGCGGAAAGCGCCCCAGCAGCGGCTCCACACCGAGCGTCGGTAGTAGCCCCGCTGAAACGAACGCCACGTCGATGTCTTCCGGTTCGACACCGTCGTCGGTCAAGGCGGCGGGTCGATACCACATGGCTCCCAACGAGGCGAACGCGTCGGCGTGATCGAGCAGGTCCTGAAACTCCGGCGGCGAGCTCGCCGGAACCGTCTCACCCTGTTCTTGCAGCTCCGTGTGAACAACAACGAGCTGGCCGGCCTCGGGGTACGGCAACGGCCGAACCAGCACGCTGTTCACAACACTGAAGATGGCGGTGTTGGCGCCGATACCGATAGCGAGTGTCAGCATTACGACGAGCGCTGCCAGCGGACTTCGCGCCCACTGGCGAACGGCGACGCGCAGGTCTTGTGCCAAGCCTCGTCCCCATCCGCCCGGCGTCCGGCGTCCCGAGCCCAACCCGGCGTCGTCGCCGCCAGGTCGGCGGGCAAGTCCTAGATCGCCTCCCGGGCCGCCCTCGGCCTGCGTCGCGTTTCCGCCCAGCCGGGCGCGACCGAAATGCAACAGCACGCTAGCAACGCGGCGCGCATGACGGGCTGCGGCTCGCGCATACCCAAACGTGCGAGTTTCCCGCGCGCGAATCTCGTCCAGGTCGCCGACCAGCGATGCCGCGAAGCCATGCTGTGGCACGACCCGGAGCAGCAGCCGGCCCAGGACTCCTTGTGGCCTGCTCACGCCTCATCCAGGGCGTCGGCAACTGGCTCCCAAAGCGTCAGCAACGCCGTACGCGAACGCCGCAGCGCCGCGAACCCCGCGGCTGTTACTCGGAAGTAGCGCCGTGGCCGGCCGCCGCTATCTTGCGACCCAGCAGCCTGGCGCCCCCCTACCCAGCCCTTGCTCTCGAGGCGCTGAAGTGTTGTGTAGAGCGCACCGGCGGACGGCTCGCGCCCGACCAGCTCGGTAAGCTGCGCACGAACCCGCCCGCCATAGGCCTCGTCGCCGAGTTGCAGGATCACTAGCAACAGCATGTGCTCGAATTCGCCCGGGTAGTCGACACCCATATCAACCTCAACATTGTAGAGTCTGACTATGCGTCTACATTGTGTAGTCCATCCAGGCAACAGCCACCGAGGCGCTCCTCACCTTGGGCCGGATCGCTGCTCCGGTTGGCCTGCTGAGAAGCGCAGTGTGGTACGGGTCCGATAGGGTCGGCCGGGGCGCACGATCGTTGTCGGGAACGCCGGCTGGTTCGGCGAATCCGGGAAATGCTGCGTCTCCAGGCAAAACCCCGACCGGTGCGCATACCGACGTCCGCCTTTGCCCACCTGTGAGCCATCGAGAAAGTTGCCCGTGTACAGCTGTATGCCGGGCTCGCTGGTGTAGACGTCGAGCACCCGGCCGCTATTCGGCTCGACGACGTGGGCGGCATGCATCGGCGCGGCGACTCCGGTGTCAGCGGCGGTATTGAGAACGAAGTTGTGATCGTAGCCGCCGCCGTGTCGCAACTGCATATGGTCAGCGTCGATACGCGCCCCAATGGCGGTCGGCATCCTGAAGTCGAAAGGCGTGTCTGCCACCGTCGCCAGCTCGCCCGTTGGAATCAACGTTGCGTCGACGGGCGTGTAGCGATCGGCGTTGATGTGGACCTCATGGCCCAGAACGTCACCGCTGACGGCAAGGTTGAAGTACGTGTGCTGGGTCAAGTTGACGGGGGTTGGTGCTTCGGCGACCGCCTGATAGTCGATCACCAGCTCGTCATCGTCAGTCAGCCGATAGGTGACCGTGACATCGAGCGCACCCGGATAGCCTTCCTCGCCGTCCTCGCTACGGTAGGTGAACGTGACCTGGGTCAGGTCAAGCGCTTCGCCACGCCAAAGAACTTTGTCGAAGCCGCGATCACCACCGTGTAGATGGTTGGCACCGTTGTTCGTTGCCAGCGTGCTCAGCGTCCCGTCGATAGAGAAGCGACCACCGGCGATACGATTGGCATAGCGTCCGACAACGGCACCGAAGTAGGGACTGTTGCCGAGGTAGCCGTCGAGCGTGTCGTAGCCGAGAGTAATGTCGGCAAGCTCACCGTCGCGATCGGGCGCCTCGATCGACTGCAGGATGGCGCCGTACTCGATGGCACGTACCCGGAGTCGGTTCGCGTTGGTGAGCGTGAACCGGCGAACATCGCGTCCGTCCGGCAGGGTTCCGAATGATTCCGGCGCGCTGCTGCTCTCGGTCGCCCCGCCATCCTCGTTGTCGCCCGGTGAGCACGCCGCCACCAGCAGAGCAGCAACCAGCAGCAGCGTCGCCACGGTACCGCCGGCCACCGGCGCGTCGGGATCAACCTTCATCGTTCTCTCACGAGTTCGCCCCGCCCGCTCGGCGGCAACGCTACGGCGGACCTTATCGGGCCATGCTTGAACGCTCAACGACCTGGCTGGGCGCCTGACGCCGCTTCTCAGCTTGGCTCACATCTGCTATAGGTAGCTCGCCGGATGCAACTACCGTTGCTGCACTCTGCCGGCAATCGTGCCGAAGGGGAGCGCGAACCATGCGGTCTGGATTCCTCGCCTCGCTGACTCTCAGCCTATGCTGCGCTCTCACCTCCGCCGACGTCGCGGCCGGGGCCGGGGCCGCCCACGACGCACTCGAACGAGCGCCGGTTTTCCCCCGAGCCCATTGGAAGAACCGCACGGCGGCGGCCCTCGACCTGGACGGCAGCGTGCTCGATGCGTTCGTGGCGAAGGTCGGCGGAAGTGGCATCATCGTGCGCCACGGGTACATCGTTCGCAGCTGGGGCGTCGTCGACGAGCGCCTTGATTGGGCCTCGGCGCTGAAGTCGCTGCTCGGCACACTGCTGTTCTTGGCGATCGATGAGGGCACGCTGAGCGGCGTACATCAGACGATTGCCGCCGACTGGCCGGATCTGAAGGTACCGGACCGCCGCATCACCTTCCATCATCTGGCAAACAACATCAGCGGCTATGCGATGCCCGACCGACCCGGTAAGGCCTGGTCGTACAACGACAATGGCATTCGCCTGTTGTGCGAGTCGCTTCGCAAGGTGTACGGCGGCCGCACGGTGGCTCAGGCCATCCGCAAGCGCCTCAGACGCCTCAAACTGGAGGACGGGCTCAGCGGCGCGCGCGAGCGCTGCGGTGTGCTGATCTCGGTTCGCGACTTCGCCCGCGTCGGCTGGCTATGGCTAAATCGCGGTATCTGGCGGAAGCGCCAGGTGATTGCAGACGGGCATTTCAGCGACAGCGTTCGTGTGCAGGTGCCTGGACCCATGGCGGTGGCACGGGCAACGGCGTGCAACGACTATCTCGGGGTCGGCACGTTCGGTGGCGAGTGCAGCCAGACTCCGTTCGGCCCTGGGATCTTCGGTTACACGTGGTGGTTCAACGGCATTGTCGGCGGATCGCAGCGGCGCGCTTGGCCGGCAGCGCCAGTAGACACGTACGTCGCCGACGGCGACTGGGACGCGCGCATCGTCGTGGTGATTCCGAGCCTCGACATGGTGGCGGTAACGCAGCAGCAGAACGACAACGTAGCGCCCGATCTGGGGCGCATGAACGGCAAGCTGGAGCTGCTAGCCAAGGCGGTGCTCGACTGACACAGCGTCGCCCGGTCGGCCGGGCCGGGCCGGGCTGTGCCGGAGATCAGCGGCGCCGGCTCTCAGTTTCCGGCAAACGTCGAGCCCATCGCTGTCCGGCAGCATGAGGTCGAGGATCACGAGACCCTGGTGCAGGGTAGATTGCACTTGTCACGAAGAGCTTCACGCCCGAAATCATGTGATTCGCATTGCAGGGACCCATGATCGAGATTCCTGACCGCATGAACGCAGCGTTCGATTTCGTCGACGCCAACGTCAAGGCCGGACGCGGTGACAAGGTCGCGATCCATTACGTGCCCGACGGCAGCACCCACACCTACACCGACGTGCTGACGGGCGTGAACCGGGCCGGCAACGCGCTTCGCGACCTCGGCCTCGATCTCGAGCAGCGCGTGATGTTGTTGCTGCTTGATAGCCCGGATTTCGTGTACTCGTTCTTCGGCGCGATCAAGATCGGCGCCGTGCCGGTTCCCACGAACACGCGCCTTGCCGCAGCCGATTACGAATACCTGCTGAACGATTCCCGAGCCCGGATGCTGATCGTATCGGCGCCATTGCTCAGCGCCATCGAGCCGATTCGCGAACGACTTCCCTACCTGCAGCACCTGATCGTCGCGCCCGGGCCGGACGGTGGCGCACCGGAGTTGCCGACCAGCGGGCCGCCGATCACCGTGCACTCGCTGCCTGAGCTGTGCGTCGCCGCTTCGTCAGTCCTCGAGGCCGAGGAGATGAGCCGGGACGATCCGTGCTTGTGGCTCTATTCCTCCGGCACGACCGGCTTTCCGAAGGGTGCCGTTCATCTACAGCACGACATGCTGGTGTGCGCCAGGACCTACGCGCAGCAAGTGCTGCGAATAGCTGAAACCGACACTACTTTCTCGGTGGCAAAGCTGTTCTTCGCCTACGGCCTGGGCAACGCCCTCTACTTCCCTTTCGGGGTTGGCGCCTCGACCGTTCTGTACCCCGGGCACCCCGGGCCGGCCGCCGTCTTCGATGTCCTACTGCGGTACCGCCCCAGCATCTTCTACTCGGTACCAACGGGCTACGCCGGCATGCTGGCCTACCCGGAGGCGCCGGCACCCGAGACGCTGTCGAGTCTGCGGGCTTGTGTATCGGCCGGCGAGGCGCTGCCGGCGACGTTGTTCGAGAGCTGGCAGAAGCGCTACGGACAGGAGATTCTCGACGGCATCGGCTCGACCGAGGTGTTGCACACGTTCATCAGCAATCGGCCAGGCGAAGCACGGCCCGGCTCCAGCGGCCAGGTGGTGCGGGGGTATGAGGCCCGGATCGTCGATGGCAACGGCGACCCGGTAGCGCCGGGGGAGGTCGGTGACCTGCTCATCAAGGGCGACTCCATCTGCGCGTGCTACTGGAATCGCGACGACCAGACCAAGGCCACCATCGAGGGCGCCTGGATCCGCACCGGCGACAAGTACATCGTCGACGAAGACGAGTACTACTGGTACCAGGGGCGTGCCGACGACATGCTGAAGGTAGGAGGAATTTGGGTGTCTCCCTTCGAGGTCGAGATCGCTCTCCTGGCGCACGATGCAGTAGTCGATGCCGCCGTGGTGGGTGCCGAGAACGAGGCGCGCTTGGTGAAGCCCAAGGCGTTCGTGGTGTTGCGCAACGGGGTTACCCCCAGCGACAGCTTGGCCGAGGAGTTGAAGGTCTTCGTAAGAGACACCATCGCGCCCTACAAGTACCCGCGCTGGATAGAGTTCGTCGACGAGCTTCCAAAGACCGCCACCGGCAAGATCCAGCGATATCGACTGCGTTGAATATCCGGTGCGCGCCCGACCCCTTGACCGGGACCGGGGCCCGCCACACTTCCACCCCGGCCCGCTAGCGCAGGGCGAAGTCGGCAATCAGCGGCAGATGGTCGGAGGCCCGGACCGTATCACCGCGCCGCAGACCATAAGCACGGCGCCGCCTACCGGTCATTGACGGTGTATGCAGCACGAAGCGGTTCCGCGGCGTGAGAACGCTGTCCGTGAAGAAGACGAAGTCGAGGCGGCCAGGTGAGAAGTTACCGCTGCTGTTGTCGCGTCGCCAGGTGTACGCCATCGGCAAGTCGGCGTGCAGCGGCCGCAGATCCGTGAGCGCGCTGCCATCCCAGTCGGGGTCGAATGGCGGCCCGCCGCTGACCGAATCGAATGGTGTCCCGGTGCGTAGGGCGTGCAACTCCTGTGCGTCACCGACCAGATTCATGTCGCCGATCATCACGATCGGTGTGTCTGGTGGCAAGGTCACGGTGCTGCCCGGGCTCAGGGCATCGCGCCAGAATCCGAGGATCGCGTCGATCTGCCGCCTGCGCTGACCGGCTGGGTCTTCGCAGCACTTCAGGCTCACCACAACTACCAGCATCTCGCTCGCCAAGAACGAACGCGTGTCGATGCGGTAGGCATCCACCCCAGGCGTAATCAGCCAGGTCTTGCTGATCGGAAAGCGGCTGGCAACAGCCGCGTCGCCGGCGGCCGCCGAAGCGTGCCAGCGGCGACCACCGCGCCGCGGTAGCCACTCGTCAAGCAGCGTCGCGATGCCGGCGGTGTTGTTCTTGGCGACCTCCTGGAATCCGACGACATCCGGTCGCACCGCGCTGAAGATACGCTGGTACGCCGGCTGGCGATCCAGATCAAAGAGCCCGTCGTGTTCGACGTTGTAGTTCATCACCCGTAGATGCCTGGCGGCGGCGCGCTCGAGCATGGCCCGCTCAGGCTCCGGGACGGAGCGCGCGCCGAGGCGGTACGCCACACGTCGGGAATCACCGCTGCCGTGCAACAACGCCTGCACGGTGGTTAGCACTGCCCGGATCCGTCGGCCGGTGAACAGCACGGTGTCACCCGGCCGCGCCCCCAGCTCCAGCGCCAGCTCGAACCGTCGGGCGCTGACGGTCGGTGCGGTTACCAGGCCGATGTCGGCTGGATGGAGGCCGATACGCTGCGCGCCAGCGTGGCGCGTCCCCGACCGGGCGCCGAAGCGCCACTCAACGTCGGCGCCGATGCCAAATGCACGCCTCCCGGTTGCGGCGTCGGCGTCGGCATCCAGGAGCAAGACCGCGTCGCTCGTGCCCTGCAGGATCGCTTCCTGCGGCAGGCGGAAGTGGAAGTAGAGAAACCGGCCGCTGTCGGCAACCGCGAGGTCGGCGGCGGTGTGAGCCGAGCCGAGTAAAGCATCCCAGTCGGCGAACTTGCCGTCGATCACGATGGCACCCGGATACGCCCACGTCCGCGTTGGCGTGGCGCCGCTGGTTACCATGGACAACAGGGACAACGCCAACAGCCCCGCGCCTTTGCGCCAGGTGGTGCCTTTGCGGCCCACCCTCGCTATCGCCGGGTCAGTCGTCGGCTTAGTGTCCGCGCACCGGCGAGCAGCCGGGCGATCGAGGTCGCCGCCGGTGCAGGCTCGCCGCCGGCCAGATCATGCGGCAGAAAGGCCCGCGCGTAGTCACGATCGATCATGTTGCGGTTGCCGTCGTGCAACTGAGCACCGAGTCGAACCGTTCGCCGCCACCCATGAGCTGCGCATCGCCAAAGCGCGCCTCCCGTATTCGCCACGCGCACCGTCAACATCGTGGGCTCCGTGGCACGGCCCTCCCAGGCGCCTTCGCCGGCGAAGGAGATGTCGGCCAGTAGGCGCTTCCCGGCGATGGCGTTGCAGGTCTGGCTCGTGTCCCAAATCTCGTGGTAGATCTCGTGCCACGCTGTAGTGCCGGGCTGGTACTTGTCGCTCGCCGCTGCAGGAGGATGGTTGGTGATCTCCCAGACGAGCTTGTCGACGCCGATCTCGGCAGCCAGCTCTCGCGTACGGCTCATCTTCTCGTCGGAGTCGTTCCAATTGAAGATGATGTAGCGCCAGTTGAGATAGGGGAGCTGCGCGCCGTGCGCCTCCCGAATCTCGACGAACCGGCGCATGATGCCGAACACCTTGTCGAAGTCGCCCTTGACGCGATACTTGACATACGTTTCGTGGTCCGGCCCGTCCACCGAGAAGGTGATCTCGTCGACCCCGGCCTTTACCAGGCGCTCCATCTTCTCATCGGTGAGCAGCAAACCGTTGGTGCTGATGTAGAGGAACACGTCCGGGTAGGTCGACTTGATGTACTCCATCATGTCGACCGACTTCGGGTGCACGAACGACTCGCCGTAGTTGAAGAAGTCGAGGCGCACGAGCTCGTCGCCGACCGAATCGACGATACGTTTGAAGTCGTCCCAGTCCATCAGACGCTGTGAGCGCGTCTGCACGATCTTCGAGGTCTGGTTACAGACCGCCTCGAAGCACGAGATGTTGCAGCCGACCGCAGGCTCCAGGAAGATCCTTGGCAGCGTCTCGACGTGCTCCGGTCGTTGAGGAATCGCGTAGTCTTCGTCGACCATCGTCTTGAGACCGCAGGGCTTGCAGAACGGCGCGTAGCCATCGTTCAGCTGGCGTCGGATCTTCTTGACGTGGGGAGCGTTCCAGATGTCGTGCAGCGTTTGTTTGTTGAGATCACCAAGCGGGCGCTCACCGTAAGGATCGGCGCAACCGCAAACGACCTTGCCATCGGAGAGCACGACGAGCTGGTTCCACAGCTAGTCACAGGTAAACCGCTGCTGTTCGGTCATCGTTGTGTGGGAACCGCGGCCGCGACGGTTGGCGGTCGCTCGACTAACTGGGTTCAGGGACCGGGGACTCCTTCAAAGTATCGCAGCCGGCCCTTGGTGGTAATAGGCGCTGCCGTCTTGCCAGGATCACGGATCCGTGGGCTCGTTCGAAGGGCGGTTCTGTCGCTGGTTGGCGCCCAGGCGCCCGGCGTCGCGCAGGGCGCGCCGCAGCACGTACTCCACCTGTGCATTGAGCGAACGCAGCTCATCGTCGGCCCATCTCCGCAACGATGCGTGGACCTTCGGATCAAGCCGGATCAAGACCGCCCTGCGCTCTGCCACCTGCCGTTGCTCGCCTCGTCAGTACCCCGCCCGGTGCCCTGCGCTATGCTTCCTATTCCAGTCGTCGTGCCTGTCGGCGCATCTAGTAGACGCTACCGGCGTTCAGCACCGGCTGGGGCCGCGACTCGCTTGTCAGGACCACGAGCAAGTTGCTGACCATCTGCGCGCGGCGCTCGTCGTCGAGTTCCACGATGCGCTGCGCGGAGAGCTGGTCCAGCGCGTCTTCCACCATCCCGACCGCCCCCTGCACGATCTTCTTGCGCGCCGCGATCACCGCGGCCGCCTGTTGGCGCTGCAGCATGGCGCTGGCGATCTCGGGCGAGTACGCCAAGTGACTTATACGAGCTTCGATCACCTCGACGCCCGCCTTGTCGAGACGATCCTGGATCTCGACCTTGAGCTTGTCGCTGATCTCGGCGGTATGCGACACCAACGACACCTCGCCTTCGTCGAAAACGTCGTACGGGTATCCCGTGGCCAGAGCCCGTCCAGCTGCCTCGCTCTGCACGTGCACGTAGTGCTTGAAATCGTCGACCATGAACACCGCCTCGGCGGTGTCGACCACCTTCCAGACCACGACCGATGCGAACTCAATCGGGTTGCCACGCTTGTCGTTGACCTTGAGCTTGCCGGTCTCGAAGTTGCGCACCCGAAGCGACACTCTTTTCTTGGTCAGGAACGGGTTGGCCCAACGCAAGCCGGGCTCCTTGGCCGTGCCCACATAGCGTCCGAAGAGCTGCAGTACCTTGCCCTCGTTCGGGGCGATCGTGAACAAGCCGGCCAGCATCACCAGGTCGGCGGCCCAGGCGAGGATCAGCCCCACGAGCCACCAGACGCGACCAACGCTGGAACCAAGCTCTCCCAGATCGCGGATCGTCGCCACGATCATCCAGCTGAGTCCGACGAGCACCGCCAGCAGCACGAACAGCATCAGGAAGCCACTCAACGCCTTGTGTTCGATCTCGCGAATCATCGGTCGCTCCTGCTCTCATAGAGGGCCGTCGGAGAACCGCCGCTACGGTGGCCGCTCAGCTCCCCGGTCTCCATCACAGAAACTGTATCAAAGTGATATCACTTTGAAAAGACCGAACTCCGTTCGGCTCAGCGTTTGGCCGCGACGATGTAGCAGACCCAGGCCTCGTCTGGGTCGGCGCTTTCCTGGGGCGTGTAGTTGCCATCGCCCTCGCCGGTCTTCGCATCGGTGCCTTCCCAGTACACCGTTGACGAAGCGAAGCCGGCGTCGGCCAGCGCGTCTCGGATCTCGGGAATGGTGTACATGCGCCAGCGATAGGTGAACGCGCGCCGCAAGGCGCTGCCGTCGCCGAAAGTGAAGTGGATGTAGCAAGTCGCCATCCGGTTGATGGGATCGAAGTCGTCCTGATCCCAGATGTAGCTGAAGTCGTCGTGCTCGGTCTCGTCCTCGACGCGTTGCACCGATTCCGGGCCGCCGTAGGCATCGAGAACCAACAGTCCTTGGCGATCGAGGTTGCGGCGCGCGGCTCGCAGATAGCGCAACAGTGCGGTGCGCTCAGTGAACAGGAAGTACGAGAAATTGGACGCCATCACGACGTCGACCGGAGGCGTGCGTTTCGTACGCACATCGCCCTCTACCAGGGCCACCCGTCGCCGTGTCTTCTTGGGCAGTTTGTCGAGGTTGTGGGCGCGGCCCCAGGACAGGGTTTCGGCATTCAGATCGACGCCCCAAGCCCGGTTCTTCTTGTGCGCCAATACCCAATCACGACAGACTGCGGCGGTACCGCAGAAGTCCTCGCGCAGACGGTAGGCTCGACGCCCGAACTCGCTGCGAAACGCATCGATCGCGAAGTTGACGTCGGCCTCCGGCTCCTGCACGGCACGCTCGTACAGAGCGTGCTTGTCGGCCGACTCGGCCTCGGTGGGAGCAGCTGGGCCGGGGATTGGGCCACCCGAGCGGCGCGATTTGCGAGTCACTCCTGTCTCCTCCTCGTCGCGGGCTGCCCAGAGGATCGGGCGCCCGTCGTGACCGCCCATCGTAAGCTACGGCGCGGAGCCACCGCACACCCATCGAGCACCCGAGAGACTAGGAGCCTGGCGATGTCTCGAGTCCGTCCAGCGCCCGCCCTGCTGTTGGCTACCCTGACGATCTACTCATGCACCGGCACGCCGGCAATTCCGTACGACATCGTCTTGCGCGGCGGCACGGTATACGACGGCAGCGGCGAGCCTCCGTTCCTCGGCGACGTCGCCATCGCTGCCGACCGCATTGTCGCGGTCGGTGATCTCGGCGACGCCGTCGCCGACGAGGAAATCGACGTTGCCGGGCTGGCCGTCGCGCCCGGGTTCGTCAACATGCTCAGTTGGGCTACTGATTCGCTGATCGTCGACGGCCGGTCACAGGGCGACATCCGGCAAGGTGTGACGCTCGAGGTGTTTGGCGAGGGCTCTTCCTACGGCCCCCTCAACGAGGGCATGAAGGCCGATGCTCTAGCCAACTGGATTGCCGGCGGCGGCGGCGAAGCCGCGGTCCGCGAGATGCTCGGGTTGGCGGCCGGTTCGAGGGTGGAGGTTCCCTGGACGACGCTCGGAGAGTACCTCTCCTTCCTGGAGAACAAAGGCGTCGCGCCGAACGTAGCCTCGTTCGTCGGCGCCACGACGCTGCGCGTGCATGTGCTTGGATACGAGGACCGCGCGCCCACCTCCGAAGAGCTCGTACAGATGCAGGAGCTCACGCGCGCCGCAATGCGCGAGGGCGCCATGGGTGTCGGCTCGTCGCTCATATACGCGCCGGCGTTCTACGCCGACACAGATGAGCTCGTCGCCATCGCCGCCGCCGCCGGTGAGTACGGCGGAATGTACATCTCACACATGCGCTCGGAAGGGAATCGACTCATCGAGGCCGTCGACGAGCTCATCACGGTGGCGCGAGATGCCGGCGTGGCAGCGGAGATCTACCACCTCAAGGCGGGAGGACAGGCGAACTGGCCGAAGATGGCCATTGCCATCGACCGAGTAGAGGCGGCACGCGCCGAGGGCCTGGCGATAACCGCCGACATGTACACCTACACGGCTGGCTCGACGGGCCTCGATGCGGCGATGCCTCCGTGGGCGCAGGAGGGCGGCTACACCGAATGGAGGGAGCGGCTGCGCGACGCCGACACCCGCCGGCGGGTACGGGAAGAGATGACCACACCGACCGACGAATGGGAGAACCTCTTGCTGGCTGCCGGGGCCGAGGGAACGCTGCTGGTCGGGTTCCGAAACGCCGAGCTGCGCCGGCAATACACCGGCAAGACGCTTGCGGCGGTCGCCGCCGAGCGCGGGCAGCATCCCGCCGACACCGCGATCGACCTGGTGATCGAGGACGGCACGCGTGTGCAGGTGGTCTACTTCCTGATGTCGGAGGACAACATCGAGCTACAGATCAAGCGGCCCTGGGTGTCGCTTGGCTCCGACGCCGGTTCGCTCGCGACGGAGGGACGGTTCATTCTCACCAGCACGCACCCGCGAGCCTATGGCAACTTCTCGCGACTCCTCGGACGCTACGTCCGCGAGCGTGGCGTGATCTCGCTCGAGGAGGCTGTCCGCAAGCTCGCGGCGTTGCCGAGCGAGAACCTCGGCATCGTCGGCCGTGGCCGGCTCCAGGCAGGCTACTTCGCCGACCTTGCCATCTTCGATCCCGACACCATCGCCGACCATGCCACCTACGAGAATCCGCATCAGTACGCCACCGGAATGGTGCACGTATTCGTCAACGGCCAGCAGGTGCTACGCGATGGCGAGCACACCGGCGCCCTCCCCGGGCGGGCGATCTATGGACCTGGCCACCCGGACTGAGACGCCGCCACGCCCCGCGAGCTCTGAAATAGCGCGAGGTATGCAACGCAGGCCGCAAGCACGCCCGGCGACCGTGGTATAGCGTGCCGACCTGATGAAGATCGGACTCGTAGGATTCCCCGGCAGTGGCAAGACCACCGTCTTCAACGCGCTCACCGGCCTGGCCGCCCAGACTGGACCCGGCGCGTCGAAGCCCGGCACCAAGAACCTGGGCGTGGTGAAGGTTCCCGACGACCGCGTCGACCGCCTGGCGACCCTCTACCAACCGAAGAAGACAACCCACGCAGAGATCCTGTTCTGCGACATTGCCGGTGGAACAGGGCCGCGCGAACTCGATCGCAGCGTCCTCAACAGCATGCGTGAGATGGACGCCCTCGCCCAGGTTCTGCGCGCCTTCGACAACAGTGCGATGGGAGTTGATCAGGATCCACAACGGGAGTTGCTCGACCTGCAGACGGAGACAGTTCTGGCGGATCTGGAAATCGTCGAGCGCCGCATCGCCCGTCTGCGCAAGGATGGATCCGCTCCGCAGGAACTCAGCCTACTCGAGCAGATCGAGAGCCATCTCGAAGCCGAGCAACCGCTGCGCACGCTCGACCTCGACGACACGGCGCGGAAGCTCGTCTCCGGCTATCAGTTCTTGACGCTCAAGCCTCTGTTACTGGTGCTCAACGTCGAGGAAAGCAGCGTCGCCGACCCTGTTCCGGAATCGCTGGACGAAACCGCGAGCGCTATCGGCACCGGCATCGTGCCGCTGTCGGCCCGTGTCGAGATGGACATCGCCCAAATGCCGGCCGACGAGCGCCCCGAGTTCTACGCGGAACTGGGTCTCGGGGAATCGGCCCGAGCGCGGTTCGTCCGCTCGGCGCTCGACCTGCTCGACCTCATTACAATGCTGACGGTTGGGCCGGACGAGTGCCGGGGCTGGGCCGTGCGAGCTGGCAGCGCCGCTCCGCGGGCCGCCGGCAAGGTCCACTCCGATATCGAGCACGGGTTCATTCGCGCCGAAGTAGTGCGCTGGGACGAGTTGCTCGAGCTCGGCAGCGAAGCCAAGTGTCGCGAGGCCGGGAAGCTGCGGGTCGAGGGACGCGACTACGTGATCCAAGACGGCGATGTGGTGAACTTCCGTTTCAACGTCTGACTGTCCGCGACCCGAGCGCAGTCACTCGCCCCCGGCCGACGACCCGCGAGGCTGAATCCTGTCGACCACGAGCCGCAGCAGCTCTTCGTGAACGGCCTCGGGCGCTGCAGTGGCATCTATACGGACAATGCTCTCGCCGTCGCAGTAGCTCAGGTAACGGGCACGCACCCCGTCCAGGTAATCGCGCTCTTCGAAGGTATTGGTGGCACCGCGGGCGGCGCGAATGCGCTGCCGCGCCACGTCTGCAGGGATGTCGAGCAACAGTGTGAGATCCGGGGGTGGAGCAATCGCCTCGTTGGCCGCCAAGATCTCGACCGGGTCGACGCCGAGTGCGCCCTGGTAAACCACCGACGAGAGGTAGTAGCGGTCCATGATCACCACCTTGCCGGCCGCCAGAGCCGGCAGAATATTGCTGCGCACGTCGATGCGGCGATCCTCCAGGAAGAGGCGCATTTCCTCGCGTGGCGACACGTCGCGCCCTTCCACGAAGATGCGGCGCAGCTCGCGGCCATACTCGGTGTCCCCGGGCTCACGGAACGTCGCTGCCGCCAGGCCGCGCTCGATTAGCGCCGCCGTCAGCAATCGAGCTTGCGTCGATTTGCCGCAGCCGTCGATCCCTTCGAGGGCCACAAGCATTCCTTGGCCGCCTGCCGTGTGTGTCGCGCGCTCTATACTCACCAGCACGGCATTGTTTCATACCGTGAAGGAGCGAGATGTCCCAGACCGAAGAGCAGTCGAGGCCACGACGAGAGCGTTCCACCGGCTTGGCTCTAACCACACTCGCAATGAGCCTGGCGCTGATCAGCCTCGGCGCTCGGCCGGTCTCGCACGCGACGCGACCCGGTTCCGAGATCGCATACACGGTTCCTGTGGCGACGTTTTCCATCGTCGCCTTCGATCCCGACACCGGCGATCTCGGTGTCGCGGTGCAGTCGAAGTTCTTCGGTGTCGGTGCCGTCGTGCCATGGGCTCGGGCCGGCATCGGGGCGGTGGCCACCCAGGCGCGCGCCAACACGACCTACGGACCGCGGGGCTTGGATCTCCTATCCGACGGCGACTCGGCCGAGCAAGTGGTTGCGGCGCTCACCGACGCCGACGACGGTCGAAGCCGACGCCAGCTCGGTGTTGTTGACGCCGCCGGCAACGCGGCCACCTTTACCGGCGATGCGTGCCTGCCTTGGGCGGGTGGTCAGGTTGGCACACATTACGCTGCCCAGGGCAATATCCTCGCCGGTACCGAGGTCGTCGAGGCCATGGCGGCCACGTTCGAAGCCAGCAAAGGTGACCTGGCCACGCGGCTGGCCGCGGCGCTGGCTGCTGGGCAGGCCGCTGGTGGAGACGCTCGCGGACGCCAGTCGGCGGCCTTGCTCGTGGTCCGCGAAGCGGGTGGCTACGGACAGCTCAATGACCGCTACATCGACTTGCGCGTCGAGGACCACCCCGCACCGATTGCGGAGTTGCGCCGGTTACTCGATATGCGGCAAGGACAGCTGGCGAGCCAACTTGCCGCCGAGTACCTGGCCGCGGGCGAGTTGGCTTCGGCGCTCGAGCACGCTGGCAGGGCCACGGTCCTGTATCCCAACAACGGATATGCCTGGTTATTGTTGGCCTCGGTCCGCGTAGCGCGCGGCGAGACGGAGAAGGCCGCCACTGCCGGCCGCGAGGCCCTGATGCGTGACCCCTGGCTCAAGACGGCGGTGATGCGCGATGTATTCGGCGGCAACATCCGGGAATCGGTGGAGCCGCTGTTGCTCATCGATTCTTTCGCACGGCTGTGGGAGACGATCCCGGTACGCCGTTGAGCCGAAGCTCCGGTGACCCTAACCGCCGAACACGCCGACTTCCCGGATCTCGATCTGTACCTGGCTGCCGGGGCGCATGCGCTGCGGCGTAGCCACGAAGGCGACGCCGGTAACCTGCGCGAGCTCTTCGTCGAGTAGCTCACCGCGCACCATCTGTCCGTCCGCTCCGATCCGCCGGAACCGTCGCCACGGTGACAGGGTCGGTGTTGCCTCTGGCGAGCTCGCAACGATCAGTTCCCACGTTTGCTCACCGTTTTCCGAGGCGGTCCAGACGCGCATGCTCACTCGCCACTCACGCTCCGACGACAGTCCCGCGGTCAGGCCCAGGGTTCGGCTCCAATCCTGCGCGGCTTCCGGTCGCCAGGCCACCGCGGAGAAGGCGTCTGCAGCCGCCTCACTGGGTACGCGAACGTTCCACAGGAGGCCATCAACCATCGGTGCCATGGCGCTCGCCGAGAGCGCGTCGCTTTCCGCCGCCCAACCTGGCTCCGGCAATAGCGGTCGCGCCGTCTGCGGCGCCGGCAATCGAGGTGCCGGGTACACTCGGGCCGCGGTGATCGCCGCCGCAGGCCAGAGATAGATCGGGTTGCTGATGATCCACGGCGTTGCACCCGGCTGTCCGCCACCCGGTGGTCCCGTGGTGCGGTACACCTCGATGCGATACGTCCCCGGCGCCGGGGCCTCGAGCTCCAACCCCGTTCCCTCAGCGCGACCTACCACCTCCCCGTCGCGCAGCAGCAGCACCGTATAGTCGCCCGGCGCGCCAAGCCGCGCCTCGAGAGTCCAGCGCCCATCGCCCCAGCTCCTCGTCTCTCCCGGAAGGACATTGCTACCGTCGGATCCCGTCGCAACGAACGAGGTGCCGGGTGCGCGCCCCGCAGCCGAAAGCTCGATGGCCACTCGCCCGCTCTGCAGCCGTCGCACCAGGCGGCCGGCAACGGCGCGGTCGGCGACGCCGGGCAAGGGTGGCTCGTCCATCCACACCAGGGTGGTCACGGTGCCCAACGCGATGTCGTAGCTCGGTACGCCAAGCCCACGTACCGGGCCGTGCGCATCAACGGATCCGATCGCAACCAGAGGTCGCGGCAAGGACGCACCGGACAGCGACGTGCGGGCGCTCCATAGGTCGAGGGCGGGCGGGCGGGCGCTCAGCACACGTAAGCCAGCGGCACTGGGGCTCGCCGGGTAGGCCAACGTCGCCCGCAATCGCTGTGCCATCGACAGTCGATCGAGCGCCCCCGACAAGCTCACTACTTCGATGCCCGCAACTCCGCCAAGACCGGCTGTCCAGGCCGGATCGCCGCCCGGGTGCGCGACCCACGAGGCACCGCCCAAGACTCGAATATCCTCGAGCGCCTGGCGCGCCTGCGGTCCCAATGCGTACGGGTGTGCCGACACGGCGAGCGCCAGAAGATGGCCGTCGCGCGTGGAGATCTCTTCGCCGACAAGCACCAAGACCGAGCCGTACCATCCCGGTACCGCTCGCCCCGCCGTACCGCGCGCGCCGGTGTGGTCCGACAGCACGACGAAATCGAGCCCGACTCGGCGGGCCGCAGCAGCAATCTCGCCCACGGTTCCGGTGGCATCGGCCGACAATTCCGTGTGCACGTGAACCGCGCCGCGCCACGCATAGCCTGTTGCGCTCGCCAGCGTTGGATCGAGCCTCGGCGCCCGGTAACCGATCACGCCCGCCGTACCCAACCAGGCGAGCCAGAGAGCCAGAGCAGCGCCGCAAGCTAGCAAAGCCGCGGGCACGATCCGCGAACGCATGGTCCGCTGCTTACTCGCCGCTAAAGGCAGGATCGCGTCGCAGGGCGCGCACGGTGACGCGCGTCAGATTGCTGAACAAGTCAGGATCAATATCGGCGCCGAGGGTCCCGAAATGCATCGGAACGACCACCCGGGGAGCGATGCTGTTGGCGGCCGCCGCCGCCTCTACGAGGTTCATGGTCTCGCCGCCGGAGATCGGCAGGCACGCGATGTCGACTCGCATCTGGCGCATCTCGGGGATGTAGTCCGTATCGCCGGCGTGATACAAGCGCACACCGTCGATCTCCAAGATGTATCCCACCCACGCGTTGTCGCGCTCATGCATGCGGCTCTTGCGCGTGTACGCCGGCACCGACTCGATACCGATGCCGTGCAGGGTCACCTTGTCGCCCGGCTGGATGATCCGACGTAGGCCCGGGAGGTCATTGAGCGCCGTCAGGCAGTCGCGCGGGCACACGATCTCTGTGTTCTCGCCGACGATCTTGGCAAGATCCGTCGGTGAACAGTGATCGTAGTGGGGGTGCGTGAGGAGCACGAGATCGGCACGCGGCCCGCCGACGATCCGGAACGGATCGATGTAGACACACGGAGACCCCTGTACAACGAAGCCCGAATGCCCAAGCCAGGTCAGCCGGTCGAGCATACCGTGCCACCCCCCCATGGCGCTGAGTTGCCCGCCGCAAGGTGACGAATATCCCTTGCCGCAAAAGGCAATCGGACATTATCTACGCCCTTCCGCGAAGTCAACATGCTGCGTACGTCGCAGGACGGGCCCTATATAATCGCGCTCGGTGGTCCCAACCTCACAAATGTTCTCTTCCGCGAAAGGCCGACATCGACAATGGCAAAGACTTGGACCGAAGAGAATGAGGACTTCATCCGCGAGCACTTCCGGCACAAGACCTACGCGGAGCTCGCCGATCACTTCGGCGTCAGCCAGAAGGCTATGGAGTCGAAGATCCGGCGCATGGGGCTGAAGAAACAAGACTACAAAGAGCCTGACCCCATGCCCGCCGTGCTACCGCCGCAGCCGATGGAAGAGAGCGCCGCGCCGGTGGAGACCGGGCCGACGCCCATCAAGAGCGCCAGCCTGCTGCCGCGCAGGCCGGTTCAAGCTACCGAGACACCCGCCGAACGCCAGGATCGCCTCGACGCAGAGCGCAGCGCCGCAGAGGAAGAGAAGGGCCGCCGTGCCGAGATGCGCGAGGGTGGCGCGGTCGCCAAGGCCCTCAAGAAGTTCGAGATGGGCGTGAAGCGCTACAACGACGGGGCGTTCGGAAAGGCTCTGGAGTCGTTCCAAGCGGTGGTTGCCTTGAACCCGCCGGACTCCGTACTCATGGCCCGCACCCGACAGTACCTCGCCGGCCTCGAACGGCGGGCGCGCAGTAGTGACTTCAGCCCACAGGACGCCGACGACCATTATCTGTTCGGGGTCGTCTCATTGAACGCCGGCGATCCCGCCACCGCGCTGGAGGCTTTCGCGTTGGCGCTCGACCAGGCGCCGGGGGATGATCGGATCCTCTACTGTCAGGCCGCAGCCTTGGCGCAGAAGGGCGACGCGGACGCAGCGATCAACGCCCTGCGAGCCGCCGTCGACATCAACGACGCCAATCGCGTCTACGCGCAGAACGATCCGGATTTCGTACCGCTGCGTGTACACGAGGACTTTCGTGGCGTCGTCAGCGGAGACGGGGGGCTGTAGTGCCCCATGCGAGAAGTCGGTGATGCTGCCGGTCCATGTCGTCATCCTCGCCGCCGGCGAGGGGACGCGCATGCGCAGCGACACGCCAAAGCTGCTGCATCGGGTTGCTGGCCGGCCAATCATTGAACACGTCGTCAATGCGGCGCGCGCCTTGTGCCCCACCAGCATCACCTTGGTCGTGCCGCCCGAGCACACGGGAATTCGCGATACGCTAGACGATGATGCGCTGCGCTTCGCCGTGCAGGACCCGGCGCTTGGTACCGGAGACGCGGCGGCATGCGGTCTCACGGCGACGTTCCCGGACGGTGATCATGCCGGTGTGGTCGTGGTCATCAACGGCGACTGTCCGGGGATCAGCTCAACAACATTGCGCGCTTTGGTCGACGCGCACGACACTGCTGCCGGCACGTTCTTGACGGTCTCGCTCGACGATCCAACCGGCTACGGCCGTGTGATCCAGGCTCCAGACGGCGCCCTGGAGCGAATCGTAGAGGAGACCGATGCCACCGACGAGGAGCGTGCGCTCCGTGAGGTCAACGCAGGGATCTATTTGTTCACGGCTACCGCGCTGCGCGATGCGCTGGACGCGCTGAAACCCGACAATAGCCAAGGCGAGTTCTACCTGACCGACACACTGCAGGTCCTATCGAACCGAGGCGATAGCGTGACGCTGTTCCATCACTCCGACGCCGACGAGGTACATGGAGTGAACACGCGCGGTGAGCTAGCGCGTGCCGAGGCGTTCCTTCGCCGCCGCAAGCTCGACGAGCTCATGGAGGCCGGCGTCACGCTGCGCAATCCCGCCGCCGTGTCCGTGGACGTCGACGTTCACGTCGGCAACGATACCGTGCTGTATCCGGGCGTCACCCTCGAAGCGGCTTCAGCTGTGGGGCAACGATGCACCCTCTACCCCAACGTCCGGGTCACCGCGAGCCAGATTGGCGACGACGTGGTCGTGTACGACGGGTGCGTGCTCGAGCACGCCGTCGTGGAGAGCGGCGCTAGGGTTGGGCCGTACGCGCGGCTGCGTCCCGGAGCGCACATCTGCGAACGGGCCAAGGTTGGTAACTTCGTCGAGGTGAAGAAGACTAAGCTCGGCCCCGGCAGCAAAGCCGGCCATCTCGCGTACCTCGGCGACGCCGAAATCGGCGCCGACGTCAACGTTGGCGCGGGAACGATCACCTGCAACTATGATGGCGTTAACAAGCACCAGACGCTGATTGGCGAGGGCGCGTTCATTGGCAGCAACACTGCGCTCATCGCACCAGTGCGGATCGGGCGCGGCGCCTACATTGGTGCTGGCTCGACGATTACGAAAGATGTGCCGGACCATTCTTTGGGAATTGCGCGTGGCCGGCAGGTAGTCCGAGAAGGGTGGGCGAAACGCGCCAACGCCGACCGCGACGAGCGGGACTGACGATTCCGGTTGCTTGAGGCAACGGCATCGGTGTAGTGATCCTCTTGGAATCAACGGTCCACTGGCGTGCGAACGGAGCTGAGACATGTGCGGCATTGTCGGTTATGTGGGCGCGCGGGAAGCGGTGCCCGTTCTGCTCGACGGCCTGCAACGCCTCGAATATCGAGGTTACGACTCAGCGGGCGTCGCGGTAGCGCGAACCAACGGCGACTTGGGGCTGCGCCGGGCCGCCGGGAAACTCGTCAACCTGGTTGCCGAACTCGAGGCCTCCCCCATCGCCGGCGACTATGGGATCGGTCACACGCGCTGGGCGACCCACGGTAAGCCGACGCTGGAGAACGCACATCCGCACCGCGATGGCAGCGGCCGCATCGTGTTGGTGCACAACGGCATTATCGAGAACTTCCTCGAGTTGCGGGAGCGACTCGCAGCGGACGGCTGCGAGTTTGTCACCGAGACCGACACCGAAGCGATCGTGCATCTGATCTCCACCCACTACGTGGGTGATTTGGCGGAAGCTGTCCGCCGCGCCCTCGATGACCTGGAAGGCATCTATGCGCTGGTCGTGATATCGCTCGACGAGCCGCAGAAGATCGTTGCTACCCGCCAGGGGCCGCCGATCGTTGTCGGCCTCGGAGAGGGCGAGAACTTCATCGCCTCCGACGTTCCGCCGCTGCTCCAGTACACCCGCAACATCGTCTTCCTCGACGACGGCCAGCTAGCTGTCGTGACGCCCGACGAGGTAACGATTACAGACCGTGCCGGAAGCCCGGTCACGGTCGAGCCGCAGCGAATCACCTGGGATCCGGTCACTGCCGAGAAGGGCGGCTACAAGCACTTCATGCTCAAGGAGATCCACGAGCAGCCCACCGCCGTGCGCGACAGCCTGGTGGGGCGCGTCAACCGTACCCGCCTGGAGGTTCGCCTCGCCGAGCTCAACGTCGACGAGGAGATGGCGCGATCGATGACGGAGCTCGTCTTGCTCGGCTGCGGCACATCCTGGCATGCCGCACTGGTCGGCAAGTATTGGATCGAAGTGCTGGCCGGCCTGCCCGTGACCGTCGACCATGCGAGCGAGTTTCGCTACCGAGGGCCCATCGTCAGGCCTGGGTCGGTGGCGTGTGCCATCACCCAGTCGGGCGAAACCGCCGATACCCTGGCAGCAATGCGGGAGGCACGCGAGCGCGGTGCCGACCTGTGGGCGATCTGTAACGTCGTGGGGTCGATGGCGACGCGCGTTGCGGACGGCGTTCTGCTGACCCAGGCGGGGCCCGAGATCGGCGTCGCTTCTACCAAGGCGTTCACCACGCAGCTCACTTGCTTGTACTTGATCGCGCTGCGGCTCGCTGAGCTTCGCGGCCAGCTCTCACGCGAGGCGCTCGAGCTACGCCTCCACGCACTTGCCCGCATACCGCGACAAATCGAGAGCATCATCATGCGTGAGGACGAGATCGCTGAGGTCGCCCGGAGGGTGGCGCACTTCCAACAGTTCCTCTTCATAGGTAGGGGACCTCTCTACCCGATCGCCCTGGAGGGTGCGCTCAAGCTCAAGGAAATCTCCTATATCCACGCGCATGGCTACCCGGCGGGTGAGATGAAGCACGGGCCCATTGCGTTGATCGACCGCGACGTGCCCGTCGTGGCGCTCGCGCCCCATACCGATCTGTACGAAAAGACGGCGAGCAACATACAAGAGGCCAAAGCCCGCGATGCGTTCCTGCTGGGCGTAGGCACCGAAGGGGACGACGAGCTCGGCGAGCTCAGCGATGAGCTGTTGACGATTCCCGACTGTTTGCCAGAAGTCTCGCCGCTGCTCGCGGTCGTGCCCCTTCAGCTTCTCGCTTATCATGTAGCGGTGCAGCGCGGCTGCGACGTCGACCAGCCGCGCAACCTCGCGAAGAGCGTCACCGTCGAATAGCCGTTCGTCGGACCCCCGGGTCGCGACGGCACCGGACCACCCACTGTGAGCCAGCTCGAACTGCGCCACGATCTTTCTGGCGACCTGAACGCCGAGCAGTACCGGGCTGTCACCCACGACGGCGGCCCATGTCTCGTGCTCGCCGGCTCCGGCTCCGGCAAGACTCGCGTCATCACGTATCGCATAGCCTGGTTGCTCGCCGAGCTCGGCGCACCGGCTTCATCGATCTGCGCTGTTACGTTCACCAACAAAGCGGCAGGAGAGATGCGGTCTCGGGTCGCGCGACTCGCCGGAGAGGCGGCCTCGGACGTTTGGGTACTGACCTTCCACGCTCTCGGCTTACGCATCTTGCGCGCTGCGGCCGGGATCGACGGCGCCCCGCGGCCCGGATTCGCGGTCTACGATCGTGGCGACGCGCTGGCGGTCTGGCGACGGTGCCAAAGCGCCGCGAACATCGATGCTAACGAGCTGCGGCCGACGATGCTGTACGAGATGTGCAGTCGCGCGCGCAACCAACTGGAAGACCCTCGCGCCTGGGATAGTGCTGGCCGGTCGCCCGAGGAACGTGCCGCGGCCCAGATCTACGCTCGCTACAAGACACAGATGGGCGCTGACAACGCGGTCGATTTCGACGATCTGCTCGCTCTGCCGCTGCAGTTACTCAGCGACGGCATCGTCGGTCTCGACCGTAGCCGCTTCCACCACCTGCTGGTCGACGAGTACCAGGACACGAACCGCACGCAGTATCGCCTCGTGCGTAAGCTGCTCGACGAAACCGGCTCGCTGATGGTCGTCGGCGACGAAGACCAATCGATATACCGGTGGCGAGGAGCCGATATCGCCAACGTTCTCGAGTTCCGCGAGGACTTTCCGAGTGCCACCGTCGTACGGCTCGAACAAAACTACCGTTCGACGCAACCCATCCTCGCCGCCGCCGGGTCGTTGGTCTCCCACAACAGCGAGCGCCTCGGGAAGCAACTGTGGACCGACAACCCCGGCGACTCCAAGCCGACCTACATGCAATGCGCCACCGAGCGGAGCGAGGCGGTCTGGATCGCCAAGCGGATCGCCGTGGCGATCGCTGCAGACGCGTCTCCCGCAGACATGGCCGTCCTCTATCGAACCAACGCGCAATCTCGGCCCTTCGAGGAGGAGCTTGCTGGGCGGGGGATCCCGTTTCGCGTGCTCGGGGGCCAGACCTTCTTCCGACGCGCCGAGATAAAGGACGTGCTGGCCTACCTACGCCTGTTGTCGGCGGACGACGACGCTGCCTTTGCGCGAGCAGTGGCCGCCCCACCGCGCGGTGTCGGGCCAGCCAACCTCGAGTCCTTACGGGGCCAGGGTGGCTCGTTGGACGACGCGCTGCTCGGCGCGGTCGCCGCCGCCGACCCGGAGGCGCAGTTCCGTGATATCGGATGCCGCGGTCGGGCAGTCGGTGGCTTGGTTGTGTTCGGTCAGCTGATCGCTGACCTCCGCCGGCGGGTCGACACCACAGCGCTCGGTGAGCTCATCGAGCTATTGCTGTCGCGCAGCGGCTACCGCGCGCTGCTTCGAAACCAACCCGACGGCGAAGAGCGGCTCGCCAACCTCGACGAGTTGGTGGCCTCGGCCGTCGAGTTCGCGGGCGACGCTCCCACCGCCAAGGAGACTCTTTCGGGCTTTCTCGACCGCACCGCGCTGATCTCGGATGCCGACTCCTCGCGCGGCTCCAGTGGCGTGGCGTTGATGACCGTGCATTCCGCCAAAGGGCTCGAGTTCGCGTACGTGTTCGTCGCTGGGCTTGAAGAAGGTCTCTTCCCGCTGCGCTCCGCGATCGACGGGGGGCAGGTGGAAGAGGAGCGGCGCCTGGCCTATGTCGCCATGACGCGGGCGCGCCACGAGTTGTTCCTCAGCTCGGCACGAATGCGTCGTGTCTACGGCCGCGAGCGATTTCAGTTGCCCTCTCGATTCATCGGTGAGATCGACGCGGGGCTGGTGTTGGCGAGCGAGGAGCCGCAAGCGGCGGTCCAGATGTCACAGCGGCGGAGTCGAACGGCGACTCCGGATCGCGTACGGCGGACGACGCGTGCCTCCGCTGGGTCGCGACGTAACTCCCGTCCGGTCAATCCGGACGCCCGTGGCTCCGGTATCCCTGCAGCCCACGACCGCCTCGTCGAGGGTACCGCCATCTTCCATCGAATGTTCGGGCCTGGACGAATCACCCAGACACAGGGCGCCGGCGACTCACTGAAGATAACCGTGGCGTTCTCACGCGCCGGCACAAAACAGCTGATCGCCAAGTACGCCAAGCTCGAGCTACTCGCGTAGCCTGCCGGGGCTCGGCTGGCGCTAGCGCAACACCGACTACAGCGCGGACTGAGCAGGCGTTCAGTCGTCGCTGGAGGCTTCGGATTCTGCCAGGCGGGCCACTGCAACGACGCGATCCTCATCGCCAAGATCGATAACCTTGACGCCCTGAGTGTTGCGGCCCTGCTCCTTGACCCCCGCTGTAGGGATCCGGATCAGCTTGCCGGTCTGGCTTATCAGCATCACGTCATCGTCGCCGGTGACCACACGTTGACCGACCACGGGCCCATTTCGGGGCGACGTCTTGATATCGATCAATCCCATCCCGCCACGGCGCTGGCGGCGATACTGACTAACCGCCGTGCGCTTGCCGAAGCCATGCTCCGTGACGGAGAGAATCGTGCCGTAGTCTCCACGCACTGTGTCGGCGCCAACGACGATGTCGCCCTCCGACAACTGGATTCCCTTCACCCCCCTCGTGCTGCGCCCCATGGGGCGAGCGTCGCTCTCCGAGAAGCGTATGGCCTTGCCTAGATAGGTGCCGATGATGATGTCTTGATCTCCATCGGTGATCTTGGCGGCAAGAAGTCGGTCGCCTTGCTGGATCCGGATGGCGATAATGCCCGTGACCTTGGGGTGGGAGAAGGCCGTAAGCTCGGTCTTCTTCACCAGGCCCTGTTCGGTCGCAAAGAGGATGTGCTTGCCCTCTTCGAACTCGGCCACCGGCAGAATTGTCGCAACCGAGTCACCCTTGTCGAGGCGTGGCAACAGGTTGACAATCGCCTTGCCGCGCGTCGCCGGTCCGCCCTGCGGCAAGTTGTAGACCTTCAGCCAGTGGGCCATTCCAAGCTCGGTGAACACCATGACGTAGGCGTGCGTTGACGCCACGAACAGATGCTCGACGAAGTCGCCTTCTTTCGTCACCGCGCCAATGCGTCCCTTGCCGCCACGACGCTGCTGACGATACAGGCTGACAGGCGTTCGCTTCACATACCCGGCGTGGCTGCACGTGACCACCACGTCCTCTTCGGCTATCAGGTCCTCGACCGTGAAGTCGCGTGCGTCGTTGACGATGTCCGTGCGTCGCGCGTCGCCGTAGGAGGCTTTGATCTGCTCGAGCTCGTCGACGATGATGTCGAGAACCTTGCGCTCCGAAGCCAGAATGTCTTCGAGGCTCTCGATGACCGCCAGCGTCTCTTTCAGGTTGTCGAGGATCTTCTGCCTCTCGAGGCCCGTCAGTCGCTGCAGCCGCATGTCCAACACCGCCTGCGCCTGGGTTTCGGACATCGAGAATCGCTTGACCATTGCCGTGCGGGCGACCGCGGCGTCTTTCGAGCCCCGGATCAGCTTGATGATCTCGTCGAGATGGTCGAGGGCGATCTTGAGGCCCTCGAGGATGTGCGCCCGCGCCTCAGCGCGCTTGAGATCGAAGAGGGTGCGACGAGTAATGACCTCGCGCCGATGGCCGACGAACGCCGCGAGTATTTCCTTGAGGGTCATCACCACCGGCGCGCCGTCGCGAATCGCCAGCAGGATGATGCCGAACGTGCTCGTCATCGCCGTCTGGCTGTACAGGTTGTTGAGGACGACGTCGGGCTCCTCTCCCCTCCTGAGCTCGATGACCACCCGCACGCCCTCTCGGCTGCTTTCGTCGCGCAGGTCCGAGATGCCGTCGAGCTTCTTGTTCTTCACCAAACCGGCCATCTGCTCGATCAGGCGCGCCTTGTTCACCTGGTAGGGAACTTCGGTGACAACGATGCGGTCGCGCTCGCGGCTCGAGGCGGCGCGCTCGATATCGGCGCGCGCTCTGACGCGGATAATGCCGCGCCCGCTGCGATACGCATCGACGATACCGCTGGCCCCGTAGATGATGCCGGCGGTCGGGAAGTCGGGGCCTTGGACGTGCTGCATGAGGTCACTGACGGTGCTTTCTGGGTTGTTGATCAGCGCCACGGTGGCATCGACGATCTCACCGAGGTTGTGCGGTGGGATGTTGGTCGCCATCCCCACCGCGATACCGGAGGAGCCGTTCACAAGCAGCGCCGGGAACTTGGCGGGAAGAACCCGCGGTTCCTCCAAGGAGTCGTCGTAGTTGGCGGCGAAGTCGACCGTTTCCTTGTCGATGTCGGCAAGCAACTCCGACGCCAGGCGGGTCATTCGGACCTCGGTGTACCGCATTGCCGCCGGCGGGTCGCCGTCGAGCGAGCCGAAGTTCCCTTGGCCATCAACGAGGACGTGGCGCATGGAGAAGTCCTGCGCCATACGGACAATGGTGTCGTAGACCGCCTGGTCACCGTGTGGGTGGTACTTACCAATGACGTCGCCGACGATACGCGCGCTCTTTTTGTATGCCTGGTTCCAGCCGTTGTTGAGTTGCTGCATGGCGAAGAGCACGCGCCGGTGAACCGGTTTGAGCCCGTCGCGGACATCCGGTAGCGCTCGACCAACGATGACGCTCATGGCGTAGTCGAGATACGATCGCCGAACCTCGTCCTCGACGGGGACGGGCATCTTGTGCTCGATTACGTCCATCACGACTCCGAATTTCCGTTGTCGATTCGCCGCGGCTCAACGCCGCCCCGGCGAGATCTCAGACGTCCAGGTTCTCTACTTCGTGCGCGTGCGTCTGAATGAAATCGCGCCGCGGCTCAACCTCATTGCCCATGAGAACGGTGAAGATCTCGTCGGCCGCAACCTCGTCTTCGATCGTAACGAGCAGCAGCCGGCGGGTCTCTGGATTCATCGTCGTGTCCCAGAGCTGGTCTGCGTTCATCTCGCCCAGACCCTTGTAGCGCTGTAGCCGAATGCCCTTCTTGGCGCCGGCCAGCATATGTCCCAGCAGCTCCTCTTTGGTGTTGAGCACGGCTTCTGTTTCGCGCTCATACAGCACCTCGAACGGCGGCTGTTGGAGGTCGGCTAGCTCCCTGTGGAGCCCCAGGAGCTCGCGGTAGTCGGGTCCGTCGACGAACTCATGCGTGACTCGCACTGGCGCTAGAAGCGGATCGTCCTCGGAGGCGACCCGCAGCTCGAGCAGGCTGTGCTCCTCGTCCTTCGAGAGTTGCGCTGCGTAGCCCTCCGCCGCCAGCGCCGAGGAGACCTCGTTAAGATCGGTGCTGGCCTCGAACTGCTTGCGATATCGCAGCCCGGCCGCCAAGAGCGCCTCCAGGAGCCGTTGCTCGTAGCCACGCTCGCGCAACTTGTCAAGGAAGTACTTGTAGCGGTGCAGGGTGTGAAGTTTCTTCGCTAGCGGCGCACCGGCGAGCTTCTTCTTCGTCTTCTTTGCGACAACGGTGCGTTTGTCGGCGGCACGATCAACCAGGAACTGGGTCATCGCACGCTCGTCCGGCAGGTACCGAACCTTGTTGCCGCGCCGCACTCCGTACAACGGGGGCTGCGCGATGTAGAGGTGCCCGGCGTCCATCAGCGGCTTCATTTGACGGAAGAAGAACGTCAACAGAAGCGTGCGAATGTGGCTGCCGTCTACGTCGGCGTCAGCCATCAGAATGATCTTGTGATACCGCAGCTTCTCGAGGTTGAAGTCCGCGTCTATGCCGGTGCCCAATGCGGTGATGATCGTCCGAATCTGCTCGTTGTTGAGCATCTTGTCGAGTCGCACGCGCTCCACATTGAGCACCTTGCCGCGCAACGGCAGAACCGCCTGCGTGCGGCGATCGCGCCCTTGTTTGGCGGTGCCGCCGGCCGAATCTCCCTCTACGATGAAGAGCTCGGCATTCTCCGGCGAGCGCTCCTGACAGTCAGCGAGCTTGCCCGGCAGCGCCGCGGCGTCGAGCGCTCCCTTGCGCCGTGTCAGATCCCGCGCCTTGCGCGCCGCCTCGCGAGCGCGAGCCGCGTCCTGTGCCTTGGCGACGATCTTGTTGGCCGCCTTCGGGTTCTCTTCGAAGTACTCCGCCAGCTTCTCGTTGACGACCGACGCCACCATTCCTCTGACTTCACTGTTTCCCAGCTTCGTCTTGGTCTGGCCCTCGAACTGCGGCTCGGGAACCAAGCACGAGACGATGGCGATCAACCCCTCGCGGACATCTTCGCCCTGCAGGGTCTTGAGGTCTTTCGACTTGCCGGCAGCCTGCCCGTAAGCGTTGATCGTGCGCGTCAGGGCAGTACGGAATCCAGAAAGATGGGTGCCGCCCTCGCGGGTGTTGATGTTGTTGACGTAGGAAAGCAGCGTCTCGTTGTAGCCATCGTTGTATTGCAGCGCGATGTCGACAACGATCTGGTCGCGCTCTTCACGAAAGGCGATCGGCTTCGCGTGGAGCGGGTTTCTCTTCTTGTTGAGCGACTCTATGAACGAGGCGATACCGCCCTCGTAGTAGAACTCCGCCTCGCGCGGGCTGTCGTCGCGCTCATCGACGAGGCGAATCGTCAATCCGCGATTGAGGAACGCCAACTCACGTAGCCGTGCTGCAAGTGTGTCGTAGACGAAGACCGTTTCAGTGAAGATCTCTGTGTCCGGGAGGAACGTTACCTTGGTCCCCGTTTTTTCGGTCTTGCCGACCTGCTGGAGAGAGTCAACGGGCGCCCCTCGGGCGTATTCCTGCGTGTGTGTAGCACCGTCTCGCCAGACCTCCAGTGTCAGTCGCTCCGAGAGCGCGTTGACCACAGACACGCCGACACCGTGTAGGCCCCCCGAGACCTTATAGCTGTCGTGGTCGAACTTGCCGCCAGCGTGCAGGGTGGTCATGACGACCTCGGCGGCGGGGCGCTTCTCTGTCTTGTGTTGGTCAACGGGAATGCCGCGCCCGTTATCCTGGACCGCTACAGAATTGTCGCTGTGGACAGTCACCTGGATGTCATCGCAGTACCCGGCCAGGGCCTCGTCGACACTGTTGTCCACAACCTCGTAGACCAGGTGGTGTAGGCCTGCCCCGCTGGTGCTGCCTATGTACATTGCCGGGCGCTTGCGCACGGCCTCGAGCCCCTCGATGACCTGAATCTTGCTGGCATCGTAGTCGTGCGCCTGGCGGCCGTTCTTGTCGTTCTTGGTCGTCCGGCTCATCTGGTCTTCCGGCTTAGGTGCGCTTGAGCGCGCAGACCACAGGCGATCTGATGGCACACGCAGCGCCGCGTTGTCTTCGATTCGTAGTGGCCGCGCTGGCGCTCTACAAACCCGGCTTTACGACCGGACCCCACCTGGTATGTGTGCTCGGATTTCGCGCTGACCGCCGTCCTCGCGAGGCGAGAAGGCTGCGTTTTCCGTGCGCACAATGCGTTTCGCTCGGCACCAGGGAATTATACCTCTCGCCGGCCGCGATTGATAGCCGGAGCCCACCGAGGATGCTCTCGTAAGTTGTTTCTATAGAGTGACTTACGGGATGACCTACAACCGCATTGGCATAATGACGTACTGATACGACAAGCCGTCCTCTAGCGGCACCGGAGACATCAATCCTTGGCTCGAGTCATCGCGAAGATATGCCTCGATTTCTTCACTCGCTGCTACCGCCAAGAAGTCCAGGATGTACTGGGCATTGAAGCTCACGGTCAACTCTTCCCCATCGTATTGGACGGGCACCAACTCGCGAGCTTCTCCCATTTCCGGGTTGCTGGAGACGATCGTTGCCGTGCCGGGAGTAAAGGTGAACTTCACTGCACGGGAGCGCTCCGATGCCAGAAGGCTGACCCGGCGAAGCGCCTCGGACATGGCATCGCTAGCAAAGCGGACGGTCGCTGGATTATCGCGTGGCACCACTTTCTCATAAGCAGGGAACTGCCCCTCGATGACACGCGTCGACAGAATCCTGTGTTCTATCTTGAAGTGTAGGTGATGCTCGTCTTGTGAGAAGAGCATGCTCTCTGGCTCACCTAGATCGCGTATCTCTGCGAGCGCTTTCTTCGGGATGATAGCCCGTACCTGGGTTTGTGTTCCAAGGTCGGCATCGTCCTGCTCGACCATCGCGAGCCGGTGCGCATCGGTGGCAACCATGCGAACCTTTCCCCCGCCGATCTCCAGAAGCGCCCCGTTCAGCGAGTAGCGAACGTCCTCTTTGGTAACAGCGAACAATGTTCTGCGAATCATTTCGCGGAACAGCACGTGAGGAATCTCCGCGGCGGCCTCGAAGTTGCTAGCCGGCACCTCGGGGAAGTCCGTGGTGGGCAGCGACACCAAGCGAAAATAGGCATCTCCGGCGCTGATCTCGAGCCACTCCCCGGCCTCGGACGTCATCTCGATCTCACCCGCAGGTAAGGATCTGACAACTTCGAACAGTTTCTTGGAGCTCACCGTTGTGCCGCCCGGCACCGATATCGATGCATCACACTGAGTGGTTAGGCTTACTTCGAGATCAGTAGTTACGAGCGAGAGTTTGCCGCTATCAGCCGAGATGAGAATGTGGGAAAGGATGGGAATCGTCTTTCTCTTCTCGGCGATGCCCTGGAGGACCTGCAACTCGCACTCGAGTGTGTCCCGCTGGACAGTAAACTTCATTCCTTACTCTCCTGGCATCTTAAGAAAGTTAGTTTTTCTTAGTAATAGTAGTAGGTGTTGTTGATACTGTTGAAACCAACCGCAAGCTATTTCTATTCAGTACTTTCCTCTGTTCGCGTGTCTGCGGAGCGCGGTCGGTTGTAAGGGTCGTTTCCTCGGGTGAACTCGCTGTCCACTGAACTCTAACAACGACTATGAGGTGAACCCTGTTGAAAACACGGTCTACCGAAACGAATCCAAGAGGCCGCCAACGCTACGGTTCAAGTCCTCGTCTTCCAACATGTCTTTTTTGACCTTGCGAACGGAGTGAATAACGGTGCTGTGGTGCTTTCCTCCGAACGCGTGCCCGATCTCTGGATACGAGTGGTGCGTTAGCTTCTTCGATAAGTACATGGCCACTTGACGTGGTCTAGTTATACGGCGGGCATTGCTTCGCGAGGTTAGCTCTCCGGCGCGGAGACCGTAGTACTCAGAAACCCGCTGCTGGATGCTCTCGATCGTAATGACCGGCGAGTCGGTCTTGAGCGTATCTTTTAGCACTCGCCGTGCCAGCTCCACAGTAATTTGCTCTCCGGTCAGGGACGCGAACGCCAGCAACCGGATGAGAGCACCTTCGAGCTCGCGTATGTTCGATTTACTGTGTGTCGCCACATAAAGCAAAACGTCATCAGCCATGAGAAGAGCGGGCGCCTCGGCCTCGGCTTTCTTTTTCAAGATCGCGATCTTGGTCTCAAGGTCCGGAGGCTGGATATCGGCAAGAAGACCCCACTCGAACCGTGATCGGAGTCGTTCCTCCAGGGTCGGGATCTCCTTGGGTGGGGCGTCGCTTGTGACAACGATTTGACGCTGCTCCTCGTGGAGCGCATTGAAGGTGTGGAAAAATTCCTCCTGGGTCCGCTCCTTGCCGGCCAGGAACTGGATATCGTCCATGAGCAACACATCGATATTTCGATACCTGACGCGAAATTCGTGCGTGCGGTCGTAGCGGATCGAGTTGATGAGCTCGTTCATGAAGCGCTCAGAAGAGAGGTAGACGATGCGCAGGTCTGGCTGCGCACGCCGAATATGGTGCCCAATGGAAAGCATGAGGTGCGTCTTACCCAGGCCAACACCGCCGTAGATAAAGAGCGGGTTGTACGACAGAGACGGCCGCTCGGCGACGGCGCGCGCCGCCGCATTGGCAAACTGGTTCGAGGCACCGACGACGAACGACTGGAAGGTGTACTTTGGGTTCAGTGTCGCCGGCCGGTCGGCGACCACTACGGTCGCCGGCTGCGATTCCGGCTGCGCCGACGGTTCAGATTCAGTGGTTGGTGCCCCAGAGCCCCGTTCTAGGCCGGCAACGAAGAAGCGGATATCTGTTGGCGCACCGGGAAACTCTTCCAGGGACTCGCGGATTAGCGGCGCATACTTTTGCGTGAGCCAATCGCGGAAGACCTCGTTGGGCACAGCCACATCAAGGCCGCCGTCCTGTTCCCGGAGGAGCGCGGTGGGCCGAAACCAAGTCTCGAAGGTCTGCGGGTCGAGCTTGTTTTCGATACGCGAGAGGATTCGCGCCCAGGTGTCCATCCCGCCCTCGAGCCCGCCAGGCACCCCACGTCGCGGACGGCGGACGGCGGCGCTGCCCACCCCGCGGATTTTCACAGACTTATCCACACCTGTGAAAAAACACCAAAAACGTAGCGATCAGGGACACTTACGCTACAAGAGCCTCGCGCGCGTAGGCCAGGGAGGCAGAAGTCCGCGCCGCAAGATGCGGGAATATAGCACAGAAAAAGTCACAGGGTGTAATGGAATCATCCTGGCAAGAAGAGGGGCCAGCAACCAGCCGGCGGGACAGGTGCGCGTAGAGCAAGCGCCAGGAACTGGCACCAGCACCAGGACTGGCACCAGGAGGGGAGTTGACGGGTCCGAGTTGAGCCGGTACTGTCGATAGACTCGTCCGAAACAGGGGGCCAGCTGTCCAATGCCCCCTAAGGAGCCTTCGCCGCACGGACGTTTTCCGCGCCCTCGTGGATCGTGCACGGCGAGCAACCCAATAGATTTCCATGAAGCGCACGTTCCAACCAAACCGCCGCCGCCGGCGGAAAGTACACGGCTTCAGGCTCCGGATGCGCTCGCGCTCCGGACGGGCTGTGCTTCGTCGCCGTCGCCGCAAGGGTCGCAAGCGGCTGGCACCCTCGTGATCTAGCGCGCGCCGCCGCCGATACCGCGCCGTGAGACCGAAGGGGTTCCCGCGCACCCACCACCTGCGCAAGCGCTCGGATTTCGAGCGCGTGTATGCAGAGGGCACCAAACAAGTGGGGTCGAAGTTCGTCCTGTTCACGCTTGCCAACGGCAGACGACACCCCCGACTCGGGATTACGGCGACTCGCCGTCTGGGCGGCGCGGTGGTGCGAAATCGCGCCCGCCGACTGGTGCGCGAGGCGTTTCGGAGCCAGTGGGAGGGGTTCGCGGCCGGATATGACTACGTCGTCGTCGCCCGGCCGGGAACGGTAACGAGCAGCCCAGGGGACCTACTTCCGGAGCTGTTGGCGCTTGCCGCACGAGCGACGGAGCCTCCGGCATGATCGGCCGCCTCGTCGTTGTCCTCATCCGTGCTTACCAACTGGCGTTGTCTCCGCTGTTGGGAAGCAACTGTCGATTCCACCCGACGTGCTCAGACTACGCGTGCCAGAGCGTGCGCGAGCACGGCGCGGTGCGTGGAGCGGGGTTGGCGGTACGGAGGATTCTCCGATGTCACCCATTCAGTCAGGGCGGCCACGACCCGGTACCGACGGCGCATGAATAGCAACCAAGAGCCTGGGATGGAGTCGCGCGCCCTGCTCGCCATCGTTCTGTCGATGGCCGTTCTGGCGTTCTATCAGTATTACTTCGTTCCACCGATTGACGAGTCGGCGCAATTGCCGCGAGAGACCGGGGGAGCAGCACAAGCCCCCGAGTCCGCCGAAGAGGATCCGGGTGCGGCGCGCGATGCCGGGCTTTCCGATGCCGTGCCCGTACCCATGGCTGCCGACGCAGGCGAGTCGGCGCTGCCAGTGGCGGCGTTGGCGCCAGAGACCCTCCGAATCCGTGCGGAGAACTACACGGCGACCGTTACGAACCTTGGCGGTCGATTGCAGGCGTTCGTATTGAACCAGTATCAGTCCGCAGCTCGGACGCCCCTGGATCTGGTCCACCCCGCAGCGGCTGCAGACAACGAGTTGCCGTTCGGCATCGAGACCCCAGACGACCCCACCATCGCAGCGGCGGCGAACAACGCCTTGTACGCGTTGGAAGCTCGCGGCGGGACCGTTGGTGGCGGCGAGCGCACGCCTCGACCGGGCGACCCCGTGGTGGTGGAGCTTCGCTGGGCTGACGGTCGAGGTAGTTCGGTCTTCAAGCGAATCGAGTTCCCGGCAAGCGGCAACCAGCTCAGAGTACAGGTGGAGGCGACCGCGCCCGGAGCAAGCGCGGCGTTCTTGACACTCGGCGCTGGCCTGGACGCGGTGGAAGCTGGCTCACGGAACGCGTTTCTGGCAGAAGGGGCGTTGGCGCTGGTGGGTGAGGAGATCGAGCGTTGGGCGCCGCCCGAGCCCGATCCGGCAGCTGGAATCTCCGGTGAGGTGCGCTGGGCGGGAATCGAGAGCCACTATTTCCTTGGCGCCTTTCTCTTCGATGCGCCATCTGAGGTTCGGATCTCGAGCCGGAGCGTCAGCAGCCTCGACCCGGCCGCCGAGCCGCAGATCGCTTTGCCGAGTGTGGCCATCCGGGTCCCAATAGACGGGGTGCTGACGGGCGTCTATTTGGGCCCGAAGAAGTTCGACTTCCTACTGCAGCAGGGATACGACATCGATCGCGCGGTGGATTTCGGGTGGATGGGGATCCTGGCGCGCCCCTTGCTGGCCCTCCTCGTGTGGATTCACTCGTTCGTCGGCAACTATGGCGTGGCGATCATTCTGCTGACGGTGCTCCTGCGGATCGTTTTCCTCCCGCTGAACCACAAGTCGATGGTATCGATGCGGCGCATGCAGCGCCTGCAGCCTCAAATGGCGTCGATTCGTGCGAAGTACAAAGGCGCCAAGGAGCTCGAGAAGCGGCAGAAAATGAACGAGGAGGTCATGGCGCTCTACAAGCGCGAGGGCGTCTCCCCCTTCGGTGGCTGCCTGCCGATGCTGGCACAGCTACCGATTCTCTTCGCGTTCTATCGATTGTTGTCCGTTGCCGTCGAGCTTCGCCAGGCCCCGTTCGTCATGTGGGTTCAGGACCTCTCAGACTACGATCCGTATCTCGTGCTGCCGCTCCTCATGGGTGGCAGCATGCTGGTGCAGCAGCGGATGACACCGTCTCCGGGCGCCGACCCCATGCAGGCGCGCATGTTCAAGTTCATGCCGGTGATCTTCACGGTACTTTTCCTCTACGTGCCAAGCGGGCTGGTTCTCTACTGGCTCGTCAACAACCTTCTCGGAATCACGCAACAGCTCTACGTGAACCGGAAGATGGACGCAGAGCTTCAGGCAGAGGAGGCTCTTCCCAAGGCCAAGAAACGCCAGCGAGGCAAGCGATGAGTGCACAGGTATTCGAAGACAAGTCGGTCGAGGCGGCCCTGGAACAGGCAGCGTCGGCACTCGGAGTGCCGGTCGAGGAGCTCGAACACGAGCTCGTCGATGAGCAGGCCAGCGACTTTTGGGGTCTCGGCAACACGGTTTATTCAGTCCGTGCTTGGCGGCGCGGGTCCGATCCCGCGGCCGTCGATTCTGAAGGCGGCGACGAGGCGGCGGACGTCGCGGTCGCCAGCCCGCCGGAGCCGGAGGAAGGCACTGCGGCGTCCGAGGGGATCCCGGTGCAGCCAGCGGCTAGCTCGGCCGAGCCCGCCGAGGATTCGCCGGCCGGAGACAGCGGCCCGACAGGCGGAGACCCGGTTGCTGAGCAAACCGCCGACGCGGATCAGGCCACGGCTGACGTGGAGACCGGGTCTGAGGTGACCGAGGCCAACGACCCAGCGCCCGTCGAAGGGGTCTTGCCGGCGTTCTTCCGCTCGGCCGACGATGCCCCGACCGACGAGGCCTCGACCGAGGATGCCTCGACCGAGGATGAGGATGCGGCGACCGAGGACGCTCCCGTCGATGACGCACAAGCTGAGGTCCTCGCTGAGGCCGAGGTGGTCGCGACGTCGCCGGAGGGTGCCTCCGGCGACCGGTCGGCAGCGCGCGGCTCTGCGCCCGAAGAGGTGGGCGGGCCCGACGGTGGTGGAGATGTTTCGGACGAGGCGACCGATCTGCTCGACACGATCTTCGAGACGATGGACTTTGACTGCGAGGCGGAGGCGCGACTCGATGGCGAGACGCTGCAGATCGCCATCACAGGTGACGACAACCAGTACCTGCTGGACGGTCGGGGGCGCGGGCTTTCGGCCTTGGAGTTGATCCTGAACCACGCATTCCGACACCGGCCCGACCGCGCCCATCGCCGCGTGCGAGTTGATGCTGGCGACTTCCGCTCCCAGCGAGACGACGAGATTCGCGACATGGCTTATCAGGTGGCCCATCAGGCCAAGGAGACGGACTCTCCCCAGCAGACCGGTCCACTGAATCCGTACGAGCGGCGAATCGTCCACCTGACGCTGGCGGAGGATCCCAAGGTCAAGACACGCAGCGTTGGCAACGGTTTCCAGAAGGCGGTCAATGTGATTCCGACGCAAGGGGGTCGCCGTCACTGAGGCGCCGGCGCCGGCGGGCAGCGAGGAGGCGGCACGGCAGGTCCTCGCAGGGTTCGAGCACTACGGTCAGCACCTCCAATCCGAGCAGGTAGCGCAGTTTGCTCGCTATCTGCAGCTGCTGGAGCGCTGGAACCGGCGAATCAACCTGACCGCGATTCGCGATCGACGTACGGCGGTCGTACGGCACTTCGTGGAGCCCGCTATGGCGGTGCGCCACCTGGCTGGCGCCGGACCGGTGTTACTCGATGTTGGTTCGGGGGCCGGGGCCCCAGGCCTTGTCCTGAAGATTCTCGAGCCGGACCGCCACTGCGTCCTGGTCGAATCCAACGCCAAGAAGGCAACGTTCCTCAAGGAAGTAGTCGACGCGCTCGAGTTGGCGGGCGTAACGGTCGTCGACGAGCGGCTGGAGGAAGCGATCGAGCAGGGCAGAATACCGCAACCCGTACACGTACTTACGGCACGCGCCTGGACAGACTGGGGCCCCATGCTGGGTTTGGTTGCCTCCATCATGGTCCCTGGCGGTAGAGCGCTGCTGTTCGTGGGAGAGGAGACGTTACGTGCGCTCCGCCGCAACCTCTCCACCGGCGGCGCCGCTGCGAACCCGAGCGATCGGCAATGGCGGCGCGCGGCACGGGCTGGCTGGGCCGTCAAGCAAGCCGAGCCGCTTTCGCATCTCAAGGCCGGATACCTCGCATCTCTGGAACTTGCTCCATAGGCCCACCGGCTGGCGGTTTGGGGGGGCAGAGAGTTCCACGTGGAACACTGCATCAGAGCTGTTCCACGTGGAACATGACAGCCCGCAGCCGACCAGCACTGTGTTACGCTCCGGGGCTCGTTTGGGCGCCATCGTGCTGCCCAGAGAATTGAGCCGACGGGTCGCCGCGGTGTCGAGCCGCCGCGGGCCGTCACGGGATGCGGCATGGCGCGGGTTATCGCCGTCACCAATCAGAAGGGCGGAGTCGGGAAGACGACAACGGCGGTGAACCTCGCCGCCTGCCTGGCGGCAGCCGATCTGTCGACATTGCTCATCGACATCGACCCTCAAGCCAACGCGACCAGCGCTCTCGGCGTGGCTGTACCGGAGGGGCAGCCGACGACCTACGAGGTTCTCACCGGCACCGCGACGCTAGCCGAGACGGCGATTGCCGCACCGCTCGAGCACCTTGTGGTTTCGCCAGCTGCTCACTCGCTCGTCGGTGCGGAACTGGAGCTTGTCGAAGTTGCCGGCCGCGAGACGCGATTGCAAGAAGCGATCGCGCCGGCGCGAGATGGCTTCGAGTTCATTATTGTCGATTGTCCACCGGCTCTCGGGCTCCTCACGCTGAACGCGCTCGTGGCCTCGGACAGCGTTATCGTGCCTATCCAGTGCGAGTATCTCGCTCTGGAAGGTCTCAGCCGGATGATGGAAACGCTTGCGCGCGTGCGAGCCGGCATGAACCCGAGGTTGCGGCTGGAAGGCATCCTCTTGACCATGGTCGATCCAAGGATGAACCTCACGAGACAAGTAACGGCCGATGTGCGCCGACACTTCGGGGAGGAGGTGTTTGCTGCTGAGGTGCCTCGAAATGTGCGGCTCGGGGAGGCGCCGAGCTTCGGGAAGCCCATTATCCTGTACGATCTGCGCTCCGCGGGAGCGCAGGCATACCTGAAACTGATGCGCGAGGTGGTACGGAATGGCACGGAAAGTACTCGGTCGCGGGCTTGACACGCTGATCCCGGCTGGAACGCCGACCGCGATCACGGGGAGCGGGCGCCTGCTCGAGCTGGAGCTCGACCTCATCCGACCCAACCCACAGCAGCCGCGGGACTGTTTCGACGATGCGGCGATCGACGCTATGGCGGCTTCGTTGGCGGCCCACGGAGTTCTTCAGCCGATCGTGGTGCGTGAGGCGGAGGAGGGATTCGAGATCATCGCCGGGGAGCGCCGGTGGCGCGGCGCGCAGCGCGCCGGCCTGTCGCGGATCCCGGCGGTGGTTCGCGATGCCACGCCCCGTGAGTCGCTCGAGCTCGCGTTGATAGAAAACCTCCAGCGCGAAGACCTCAACGCGATCGAGCAAGCACGCGCCTATCACCTGCTGGTGGATGAAATGGGGCTGACGCAGGAGCAAATAGCAGCGCGGGTCGGAAAAGAGCGCTCAACAGTGGCGAACTACCTCAGGCTGCTGTCGCTGCCCTCAACTATCCAGCAGCAACTTGTCGACGGGGCGCTATCGATGGGACACGCGCGTGCCTTGCTCGGCCTGTCTTCGGCGGCGGCGCAACGGCGCGTCGCCGAGGAAGCTGTTGCCCGGGGCTTGAGCGTTCGACAGACCGAGGCTCGCGTGCGGGCTGAGAATCGCCCCCACACGGAACGACCCGATGTCCCCGCCCGCGATCCGGACGTGGCGGCGGCGGAGCAACGCCTGGCCAACGCGCTAGGCACGCCCGTTGCCATCCGAGGTCGGGAGCGGGGCAAGGTCGAGATAACGTTTACATCATTGGAAGAGCTCAACCGAATCTACGACCTGCTGACGGCCCTCGAATAGGCCACCGAGAACCAGAGGAGAGAGAGCAATGAGTACTACGGGCAACCTGGACGGTCATCTCGGTGAGGGCACCGAGATCGACGGGACCCTGCAATTCAAAGGGTCGGTCCGCATCGACGGCAAGTTCACCGGCAAAGTCTTTTCGCCGGCGACGCTGATTCTCGGCCCGCGCGCGGCGCTTGAGGGCGAGGTCGAGGTGGGAGAGTTGGCGGTGCATGGGGCGCTGAATGGCCAGGTACGCGCCGCAGAGCGGGTGACCATCCACGCCAGCGGACGAGTCGAAGGCGACGTCAACACCGACAAGTTGGTCATCGAGCCGGGTGCGTACTTCCGCGGCCGCTGCGAAATGCATCGTAGCAAGCCGGCGAGCCCGGCTCCGGCGCCGGTCACCACCCTCGACCCAGCCGTACCGAGCGCTCCTCCCGCGGACCAGAAAGAATAGATAAGCCTTTATTATACAGTAGCTTACAGGATTTTCGTCAGGCCCGTTGATCAAGATGCGAAGAGTGACGGCCCGAACGATGCACCAGCGCCATTCGCCACCCGATCCTCTCATCGTCGCATTGGACTCCGGTAGGCAAACCAATGGGCCCTTTCACGCATCGCGACCTGGGTGCGCAGCGGCACCGCGAAGTGATTTACCGATCGCCAGCCTTGAGGACCACGAGAGGCGATGCGAATATACGGCGCGTGCGTCGCACGGGCAGAATCTCCGCCAGCGGCGCGGTGCTCGAATCAGCACTGGGAAACACTCATGAAACGCTCCGCCATCCTCGGTCTGCTCCTCCTCGCCGTTTGGCAGTCGTGGTCGGGGATGTCGTTTCCCTGGGGCCAGCACTTCGAGCCGCTGTTGCTGGCGATGGGAGTCGTCTCCACGGCACTCGTCCTACTGATCGCCCGGCGTATGAACGTCGTCGACGCGGAGGGTGCCCCGGTCGAATTCGTCAACATTCGCGTGCTGCTGTACACCCCGTGGCTGGCCTTGGAGATTGTCAAGGCCAACATCGACGTCGTGCGGAGAATCCTGCACCCGCGGTTGCCCATCAGCCCCGTTGTCATCGAGGTCGCGGCCGGCCAGCGCAGCGAGGTCGGCCAGGTGGTGTACGCCAACTCGATCACGCTTACGCCCGGAACGGTCTCAGTCCTGGTCGATGCCGCTACCATCACGGTGCACGCGTTGAGCCGTGAGGCGGCGGCGGGGGTGGAGACCGGAGAGATGGACCGGCGCGTCACACAACTGGAGGAAGCCGACTAGATGTTCGCGATGGCGATGGTGGCGATCCTGATCACGATGACTCTGGCGCTGCTCCGCGCCGCGCTCGGCCCGACCGTGTACGACCGTGTGATGGCCGTGAACAGTTTCGGCACCGCCACCGTCTTGTTTATCGCTGTGCTGGGTTTCTTGAACGGCCGACCCGATTTTCTCGACCTGGCGCTGGTGTACGCGGGGATCAACTTCATCGGCACGCTCGCCGTGCTCAAGTACTTCAAATACGGCGACCTGGCCGAAGTGACCGACCACGAGTCGGCGAACACCGAGGGGGCGTAGCGCGCTGATGAACGCGATCGACATGCTCAGCTGGGTGCTGCTTGCGGGCGGCTCTTTCTTCTGTGTCGCGGGGGCGCTCGGTCTTTACCGGCTGCCGGATTTCTACACCCGGTTGCACGGCGCTGGTGTCATCGACACGCTGGGCGCCGCGCTTATTCTCCTCGGCTTGATGCTGCAGGCGGGGCTTTCGCTTGTAGCTGCGAAGCTCGTCTTCATCTTCTTCATGATTTACTTAACCAGCCCGACCGCGACCCACGCGATCGCCCAGGCGGCCCACAGCCGCGGCTTGGAGCCGATGCTGGACGAAAAGGACGGTGAGACATCGACAGCATCATCGACCTAGTCCTACTGGCGTTGCTGGTGGCGACAGCGGTGCGCATCGCCCGGCTTCGCGGGCTGTTCTCGGCGGCGATTGTCGCCGGAATCTACAGCCTGTTGGGTGCGTGCTGGATGAGCGTGCTCGACCAGCCCGATGTGGCATTCACCGAGGCCTCGGTCGGTGCGGGAATCTCGACGGTCCTCATCCTCGTCACCCTGTCGCTGACGACCGCGGAGGAGAGGGAGCCCGAGCACACGCCGTTGCTGCCGTTGATCGTCATCCTGATCACCGGCGCGGCGCTGGTTTACGGCACCATCGACATGCCGCGACTCGGCGATCCCGACGCCCAGGCACACAGCCACGTGGCGCCTCGCTACATCGACGAGTCGCCGCACGAAGTGGAGGTGCCTAACCTGGTAACCGCCGTGCTGGCGAGCTATCGCGGCTACGACACCCTGGGTGAGACAGCCGTGATCTTCACGGCCGGCGTCGGGGTGTTGATCCTACTGGGGGGCGCACGGCGTCGTCGTTGGGTGGCCGGCGAGGACGACGAATGAAGCGCCAGAGCATTCCCCGCGTCGCCGCCAAGCTGCTCATTCCTTACATACTCCTGTACGCCCTTTACGTTCAATGGCACGGTGACTATGGGCCGGGGGGCGGGTTCCAGGCCGGGGTTATCTTCGCCGCCGGCATCATTCTCTATGCAATCGTCTTCGACCTGCGTGCTTGCCAGCGAGCGTTCAGCCCGCGGATCGCCCACCTGCTGATTCCGCTGGGGCTATTGCTGTATATCGGTGTCGGCGTGGTCGCCATGCTGAAAGGCGGCACCTTTCTCAACTACAGCGTGCTGGAGCACGATCCGGTGCACGGCCAGCACCTCGGCATCTTGCTCGTCGAGCTCGGCGTCGGGACGACGGTCGCCGGGGTGATGATCTCGATCTTCTACGCCTTCGGCGAGGCGGTACGTAGCTGATGGTTGAGCTGCTAGGGCTGTACAACTACTGGGTGGTCATCGTGTTGATGATGACCGGCTTCTACATCGTCGTGGCGCGCGACAATCTCATCAAGAAGGTCATCGGTCTCAGTATTTTTCAGACCTCGGTGTTCCTGCTCTTCATCACTGTCGGCAAGGTGGATGGCGGCACGGCGCCGATTGTCGCCGAGGGCTTCGAGATCTACTCCAACCCGCTTCCAGGCGTTCTAATCCTCACCGCCATTGTCGTCGGCGTGGCCACGACCGCCGTGGCCCTGGGGCTCGTCGTGCGCATCAACGAGGAGTACGGGACGATCGAGGAAGGCGAGATTCACGTTCAGGATGTAGAGGCTTGATGGAGAGCCATCTCCCCATCCTGGTCGTCCTCGTGCCGCTGCTGGCTGCTCCCGTGTGCCTGATGCTGCGCCACCGCGCCCTGGTGACCGGTTTCGCCATCGCGGTCACCTGGGTGACCTTTGCGACCTCGGTGCTGCTGATGCTCCGCGTCCTCGAGCAGGGCATCCTTTCCTACGAGCTCGGGGGCTGGCCGCCCCCGTGGGGCATCGAGTACCGGATTGATCTGCTCAACGCCTTCGTGCTGATTCTGGTGGCCGGCATCGGTGCGATCGTCGCCACCTGGTCGCCGGCGAGCATCTCGGTGGAGCTGCCGCGCTACCGGCGCCACTACCTCTTCTACACGGCCTACCTTCTGTGTCTGACCGGCTTGCTCGGCATCGCCGCCACCGGCGACCTCTTCAACGTCTTCGTGTTCCTGGAGATCTCGGCGCTGTCGTCGTACGTGCTGATCAGCATGGGGCAGGATCGGCGTGCCCTCACTTCAGCCTACCAATACCTCATCATGGGCACGCTCGGCGCCACCTTCATCCTGATCGGCATCGGCCTGCTCTACATGATGACGGGAACGCTGAACATGGCTGACATGGCCGTGCAGCTCGAAGCGGTGCGCGACACCCGCACGGTGCTGGTCGCCTTCGGGTTCTTCGTCGTTGGCATCAGCGTGAAGATGGCTCTCTTTCCGCTGCATTTGTGGCTCCCCAACGCGTACGCGTACGCCCCGTCGGTTGTTACCGCCTTCATCGCTGCCACGGCGACCAAGGTCTCCGTCTACATCCTGCTGCGCTTTTTCCTCACGGTCTTCGGGTACGAGTTCGCCTTCGAGTCGATGCAACTCTGGGTGTTCCTGATGCCCCTCGCCCTGGTGGGCATTGTTACGGCGTCGCTGGTGGCGATCTTTCAGAACAACATCAAGCGCATGCTGGCGTACTCGAGCGTGGCCCAGATCGGCTACATGGTTCTGGGCATCAGTTTCGCGTCGGTCAACGGGCTGACCGGAGGCATCGTTCACCTCTTCAACCACGGCTTGATGAAGTGCGCCCTGTTTCTGGCGATGGGCTGTATCGTCATGCGCTGCGGGTCGGTTCACATCGACGAGCTAAGGGGCCTTGGCCGTCGCATGCCGTGGACGATGGCTGCTTTCGTTGCCGGAGGTCTCAGCCTCATCGGTGTGCCGCTGACGGTGGGCTTCATCTCCAAGTGGTACCTGGTGCTGGCCGCACTCGAGCAGGGCCTGTGGCCGGTCGCCGCGGTGGTGCTGTTCAGCTCGCTGCTCGCCGCCGTTTATATCTGGAGGGTCGTCGAGGTTGCCTACTTCGACGAGCCACAGGCGGGCGACGGTGAGGGCGCGGTCACCGAGGCACCACTTTCGCTTCTGCTTCCCATGTGGGCGCTGGTGATCGCCATCTTCTACTTTGGCACCAGCACCGAGGTGACCGCCGGCATCGCCCGGATGGCGGCAGAATCTCTGTTGGGGATCTCACCGTGAGCCCGCAGCTGGCCATCTACGCCGCGGTTGGCCTGCCGTTGGTCGGCGCCGGGCTTGTCGTCGCACTGCACCGCTGGCCGAACCTGCGTGAGGCGGCCAGCCTGACCACCGGTGGCGCCCTACTCACCGTAGTGCTCACGTTGTTGCCCGTGGTGCAGGCCGGGGGTCGCCCGGAGGCCAACGCAGTGGAAGTGATGGCCGGCCTCTGGATGGCCTTCAAGGTCGAGCCGCTCGGGATGCTCTTCGCCCTGGTGGCCTCGGGTCTGTGGATCGTTACCACGGCGTATTCGATCGGATACATGCGTGGGCACCAGGAGGGCGACCAGACGCGTTTCTACGCCTGTTTCGCCGTCGCGATCTCGGCCGCCATAGGCGTCGCTTTCGCTGCCAACCTGCTGACCCTGTTCATCTTCTACGAGGTGTTGACCCTTTCGACCTACCCTCTGGTCACCCACCATCGAACCGAAGCTGCGAGACGGGGAGGGAGGCTTTATCTGGGCATCCTGCTGAGCACGTCGGTTGCGTTTCTGCTGTTCGCGATTATCTGGACGTGGTACCTGGCGGGGGCACTCGATTTCCGTCCGGGCGGCATCCTTGCCGGGACGGCCGACGAAGCTACCCTCGCCGTGTTGCTGGGGCTCTTCGCCTTCGGAACGGGCAAGGCGGCGCTGATGCCGTTCCATCGCTGGCTGCCGGCGGCGATGGTGGCCCCCACTCCGGTGAGCGCGCTTCTCCACGCGGTCGCCGTGGTCAAGGTCGGCGTGTTCACGGTTATGAAGATCGCCGTTTACATCTTCGGGCTCGAGTTGCTTACGGACACGGGCTTGAGTACGTGGCTCATGTACGTGGCCGCGTTCACGATCTTGGCGGCCTCGCTCGTTGCCCTGACGAAAGACAACCTGAAGGCGCGCCTGGCCTACTCGACGGTGAGCCAGCTCGCATACATCGTGCTCGGCGCCGCGCTCGCGACGAGCGCCGGTGTGCTGGGCGGCAGTATGCATATCGCCATGCACGCCTTCGGCAAGATCACGCTTTTCTTCTGCGCCGGCGCGATTTATGTGGCGGCCCACAAGACCGAGATCAGCGACATGAACGGGATCGGTCGCGCCATGCCGATCACCATGACGGCCTTCTTCATCGGCTCGCTCAGCGTCATCGGCCTGCCGCCGTTCGGCGGCGCATGGAGCAAGTGGTTCCTGGCGCTCGGAGCTCTCGAAGCGGAGAAGGTCATCTTCGTTGCCGTTCTGATGATTAGCTCACTTCTGAACGTCGCCTATTTGCTGTCGATTGTGGCGCGGGCTTTTTTCGTCGCCCCACCAGACTCAGTGGCCATCGGAGACGGGGTCGACGGTGTACCCCAGGGTGCGGCGCTCGCAGCAAACGGTGGATCGTCGATCAAGGAAGCGCCGTTCTTCTGTATGGTGGCGCTGTGCACAACGGCCGCAGGTTGTCTGGTCCTATTCTTCTTCGCCGATGACGTCTATCGGCTGCTTCTCCCGATCGTGAGTCTGTAGCCACCCATGCACGACGACAACAGCATCGACAGCCAAGCGAAGCGCTCGCACGACGACCCGATCGAGCCGGTGGCGGGCGAGAAGAAGTACTGGATCGACGATCTGCGAAATGTCGGCAAGATTTACCGTGCCCTTTGGATCGTCTGCGGCCTCCTTGTCGCGGCCGACCTGCTGTACGAGAAACACGTCGAGTTCCCGATCGAGCACCTTTTCGGGTTCTTCGGCTTCTACGGCTTCGTCTCCTGTGTGTTGCTTGTTCTGGCTGCGAAGCAGCTGCGCAAGATCGTCGGCCGGGGCGAGGACTACTATGATCGATAGCCTTCCGCCCGGCTGGCTCCTGATCTTTGGGGGGTTGCTGGTTCCGCTGCTCCGCGGGCGCGTGCGGTCAGCCTACATGCTCCTTCTCCCGGCGCTGGGCTTGCTTCAGTTGCTGGTGATCTCGCACGGGAACCTCCTACAGGTCTCCGTCTTCGACTACTCCTTGACGCCCGTCCGCGTCGATCGGCTGAGCCTCGTGTTCGGCTACATCTTCCACATCGCTGCGTTCATCGGGATGATCTTCGCCCTTCGGGTCAAGGACACCGTCCAACACGTCGCGGCGTTCGCCTATGCCGGCAGCGCCATCGGCGCGGTGTTCGCGGGCGACTTGATCACGCTCTTCGTTTATTGGGAGCTCGCCGCGATCTCATCCGTTTTCTTGATCTGGGCACGCCGCAGCGAGCGATCGTACCGGGCCGGCATGCGGTACTTGATCTTCCAGATAACATCCGGCGTGCTGCTCCTTGCCGGGGCCCTGGCACACGTTCACGAGACCGGATCGCTCGCGTTCGACTATCTGGGGCTCAACGGTCTGGGCGGCTCGCTCATTTTCATCGCCTTCGGCATCAAGTGTGCCTTCCCGCTGCTGCACAATTGGCTCGAGGACGCCTACCCGGAGGCCACCGTGACCGGCACGGTGTTTCTGAGTGCCTTCACCACCAAGATGGCAGTCTACGCTCTCGCGCGAGGCTACCCCGGGACCGAGTTGCTAGTATGGATCGGCGCCGCGATGACCGCCTTTCCGATCTTCTTCGCCGTGATCGTCAACGATCTCCGTCGGGTGCTTACCTACAGCATGAACAATCAGCTGGGGTTCATGGTCGTCGGGGTCGGCATCGGCACCAACCTGGCACTCAACGGCGCTGCCGCCCACGCGTTCGCCGACATTCTCTTCAAGGGCGTGCTTTTCATGTCGATGGGGGCGGTGTTGCTACGCACCGGGACGATCAAGGGCTCCGAGCTCGGCGGACTCTATAAATCGATGCCATGGACGACCGGCTTCTGTATCGTCGGGGCAGCCTCAATCTCGGCGTTTCCGCTCTTCAGCGGCTTCGCCACCAAGTCATTGATCATCTCGGCGACCGCCGAGAACCACTACACATTCGTCTATTTCGTGCTGCTGTTCGCATCGGCGGGCGTCTTCCACCATTCCGGCATCAAGATTCCCTATTTCGCTTTCTTCGCACACGACTCGGGAATTCGCTGCAAAGAGGCGCCGCGCAACATGCTGATCGCTATGGGACTGGCCGCCGCGCTATGCATTGGCATCGGTGTCTTCCCGGCGATGCTTTACGGCGTGTTGCCCTTTCCGGTTGACTACGAACCGTACACGGCAACTCATGTCATCTCGCAGGTCCAGCTTCTGTTCTGGTCCGCCGTCGCTTTCGCTTGGCTAAACTGGGTCGGGCTGTATCCCCCGGAGCTGAGGTCGGTCAACCTAGACAGTGACTGGATCTACAGGCGCCTCGTGCCGAGCACACTCGGGCCCCTGGTGCGCGGTGGCGCCCGCCTCTGGACCGGAGTGCTGGAGGGAGCGGGGCGGCGCATTACCGCCACCTTGCAGACGGTGCACCGGTATCATGGGCCGGAGGGGATCCTGGAGCGCACTTGGCCGACCGGCAGCATGGCATTGTGGGTTGCCGTCCTCCTGGCGATGTTGCTGCTTCTCTATCTCTCTTGACGCCGCACCGGTGGGCCTGAGAGCGATCGACGTGGCGCTCTGGTCGGCGACTCTCCTGGTGTCCTGCCGAATGCTGGAGCTGCTGATGCGGTATCCGCTCTGATGCCGACGGCGTGCTCCTACCTCGGCAGGGAGAACTCCGTCGACCTGATTCGCGACTCGTTCGCGTCTGTACTCGAGCACCGGGGATACCACCTCGAGGTCGGAGCCTCTGGACTGAGTGGCCCGCACCTTTACCAGTATCGCCGCGACACCGCGGCCGTCACCTTGCGGGTTGATGACACCGCTGGAGAGAAGTGGGAAGCGCACATCACTGTAGAGGTTGACGCGTTCACCGGCGAGGTCGAGGCGATCGTCACCGAAGCGGTAACTCGCTTGCTTGCCGACCTTTCGACACGGCTGATAGAATCCGTTTCCGATGGGTCTTGTCGCTCTTCCGTGGCGCGGGAGCTCAGCCGCGTGATCGCCGCGCTCGAGTGACACCGGCGGGTGTTGTTCGTCAGCCGCCGTTCTCCGGCACCTGTGCTGTCTCCGCCTCTACCCTTGCAAACTACGCTTGCCTGGCGCTATCGACAGGGCCACAGCTAATCGGCAGCTGAGACCGAAATCTCGATGGACAACTTCCCACATTTGCCCACAATCGCACTCGTCGCCGCGGCGGTCGTCGCTGTGGTCATCATCGCCAATCGGTGGGTGTTCGGACCGCTCAACGTGATCCTCGCGCGGCGACAGACGGAGATCGACGAGGCCGGCGAAGCGTTCGCCGACGCCACGCGGATTCAGGAAGAGCGGCTTGCCGAGGTGGAAGCGAGAGTTGCCCAGGCGCGGAAAGAGGCCTACGCGATTCGAGAGGCGGCCCACGGCGAGGCGCGCGCCGAACGCGACCGCGTGTTGGGCGAAGCACGCGCCGAAGCGGCACGCAAAGTAGAAGAAGCGAAGGCGGCGATCGATGAGCAAATCGAACAGGCGCGGCTCCAGTTGGAAGCCGACGCCGGCGATCTCGCCAAGCGCATCGCCGACCGGATCCTATCGCGACCGGTGGGCAGCGGAGGCAACGAGAGTTGACTAACGCCCGGCCCGTCGCGCTCAGCTCTGTTGCAGGCCTCGTCCTGACAGCCGCGATCACTGTCTCAAGCCTGCCTCTGGCGGTCGCGGCGCAGGAGCCGCCGGCAGAAGGGCACGTGGTAGCTAGCGCTGTCGCTGTAGCCGAGCAGGAACACGCTGGCGCTCAGGAGCACGGCGACCCGCACGCCGTCGTCGAGCACGCGGGACCCAGTTGGCGCGTGTACGCGTTCCGATGGATCAACTTTGTGCTCTTGGCGATCCTGCTCTATTGGGTGCTTGTCGTGGCGCCACCGTTCGTGCGCGAGAACTTCGAGTTCGACGGACTGCGTGACGTCCTCGGTTCGCGCTCGCAACAGGTAACGGACACGCGTGATCTGGCTAGGCAACAGCAGGCAAGCGCGGAATCGCGCCTGACGGAGTCGGCTCTTCGGCTGGAGCGCGTAGAACAAGAGGCAGCCGCTTTGCTGACCGACGCTGGCGAGAGCGCCGAGCGCGACAAGGAACGCCTCATTGCGGCCGCGAGCGGTGAGGCCGAGGCCATCGGAGCCACGGCTAGCCGTGATCTCGATACGCAGGTGGCGCGGTCGCGGCGAGCCCTCCAGGCGCACGTGGCCGACCAGGCGATTTCGATCGCCAAGAAGATCTTGCAGGATAACTTCAGCGCCGACGACCAAAGGCGGCTGGTACGCGAGCACCTCGACAGCTTGGGAGAAACGGTCGCCTGACGCGCCGTTGTGCGGCCGAGAGACCCTGACGCGATGATCAACGCTGCTGTAGCAAGACGTTATGCCAAGGCGCTTCTGGGCGCCGCTCTGGACAAGACGCCGGCCGTCAGCCTGGAGGAGACGGCTACGGAGCTGTCGGGACTGGCCGATACCGTTCAGAGGTTCAACGGTCTCGAGCTCCTGATGCTGAATCCGGCGATCGATAGCCGGCGCAAGGCGGCTGTTCTGGGCGAGGTCGCCGAGCGCCTGGGGGCGAGCGAGTTGACGCACCGATTCGTTGACGTGCTGGCCGATCACGAACGCGTCGATCATTTGGTCAAATGTGCCGAGAGCTTCGCGGCGCTGGTCGACGAGCAACAGGGAATACTCAACGCGGAGATCACCTCGCCTGAACCCTTGGGGGAGGCGGAGCTCACGGATCTACGCGACCGTCTGGCAAGCACCACCGGCCGCGCGGTCAGACTTCAGGCCAGGACCGATCCGGAGCTCCTTGGTGGGCTGCGGACCCGGATAGGCGACAACGTTTACGACGGCAGCTTGCGACGCCAACTCGAGCGCATGCGCGAGCGGCTTACCGAGAGCTGAGACTGGAGCGAGAAGAGCGATGGGCATCAAGGCGGAAGAAATCTCCAGCATCATCCAGCGTCAAATCGCTGGTTACGAGGCCGAGATCGAGGTTCAGGAGGTCGGAACGGTGATCGCTGTCGGCGACGGCATCGCGCGCATCTACGGCCTCGAGCGGTGCATGTCGCAGGAACTGCTGGAGTTCCCGAACTCCGTGTTCGGCATCGCTCTCAACCTCGAAGAGGACAGCGTCGGCGCGGTGATCTTGGGCGACACCACGCTCGTCAAGGAAGGCGACACGGTGAAGCGCACCCAGCGCATCATCGAGGTGCCGGTTGGCGAGCCCTTGATCGGTCGGGTGGTAAACCCACTTGGCGAGCCACTCGATGGCAAGGGCCCGGTCGAAACCGACGAGGTGATTGCGATGGAGCGGATTGCCCCCGGCATCATCGAGCGCCAGGGGGTGTCGGAACCGCTCCAGACGGGTATCAAGTCGATCGATTCGATGATTCCCATCGGGCGCGGTCAGCGGGAGTTGATCATCGGTGATCGACAGACTGGCAAGACGGCGATCGCCGTCGACACGATCATCAACCAGCGCGGCCACGACGTAACGTGCATCTACGTGGCGATCGGCCAGAAGCAGTCGACCGTTGCGCAGGTTGTGCAGAAGCTCGACGACCACGGCGCCCTCGACTACACGATGGTCGTCAACGCCTCGGCGAGCACCCCGGCTCCGCTGCAGTGGATGGCTCCGTATGCCGGTTGCGCGATGGGCGAGTACTTCCGCGACAAGGGGCAGCACGCCCTCGTGATCTTCGACGACCTCTCCAAGCACGCCGATGCATATCGGGAGATGTCGTTGTTGCTCCGACGCCCGCCGGGGCGTGAGGCGTTTCCGGGGGATGTCTTCTATCTGCACTCCCGGCTGCTCGAGCGCGCCGCCAAGATGTCCGACGAACTTGGCGGCGGCAGCCTCACCGCGCTGCCGGTCATCGAAACGAAGGCCGGCGACGTGTCAGCCTACATTCCGACCAATGTGATCTCGATCACCGACGGTCAGATCTTTCTGGAGACCGACCTGTTCCACAAGAACATACGGCCGGCGGTGAACGCCGGCTTGTCGGTCTCGCGGGTCGGCGGCGCGGCGCAGATCAAGGGCATGAAACAGGTCGCTGGCTCGTTGCGTTTGGACCTCGCTCAGTACCGCGAGCTTGCCGCCTTCTCGCAGTTTGGCTCCGACCTCGATGTGGCAACCCAGCGGCAGCTGGCCCGTGGTGAGCGGCTGACGGAGATCCTCAAGCAGGATCAGTATGGCCCTCTGCGAGTCGCCAAGCAGATCGTCATCATCTGGTCGGGTAGCAACGGCTTCTTCGACGGCCTGGAGGTCGAGCAGGTGCGGGCGTTCGAGGCCGGCCTCTACAGCTACATCGACGTCAACGATTCGTCGCTGTGGGACGACATCGAGAGTGCCGGGGCTCTGGACGAGGCCTTGACCGATCGCGTCGCTTCCAGCGCCAAGGCCTTCTTGGCCGAGTTCGAGACCAGCGCAGGTGCCGAGATGGCCACCGCGGAAGCTGCCGGATAAACGAAGATGGCAACGCTGCTGGAACTCCGCCGCCGGGTGCGGTCGGTCAAGAACATGCGCCAGATCACGCGCGCCATGAAGCTCGTTTCAGGGGCCAAGTTGCGCCGTGCCCAGGACGCGATGTTGGCGGCGCGCCCCTACAGCGACAAGATGTGGGAAGTTCTCGGCGGCCTCGCGCAAGTTGGCGACGATGACGTCGAGCACCCGCTGTTGGCGGAGCGGCCCGAGGAACACGTCACCGCCGTGGTGGTGACCTCCGACCGTGGGCTTTGTGGCGGCTTCAACAGCAACGTCCTGCGCTACTCGCATCGAGCGCTCGATGTCTGGCAGGATCGGGCTGTCACTGTCGTCACGGCTGGAAGCAAAGGCTGGGACCATTTCCGTAACCGCGAATGGGAAGTCGAGAAGGCAGACGACGAGCTGCTCAAGAACCTCAGCTACACTCGCGCGGCAGCGCTCGCCGGGTACCTGATCGAATCGTTCGAGCGCCAAACCACCGACGCGGTCTACCTGATCTACAACGAGTTCGTTTCGGCGCTCAGCCAGCGGCTGATCGTCGAGCAGTTGCTGCCCGTGCGCGATCTTCCGTTCGAGACGCCCGACGAAGTGAGCTTCCACGAAGCGTCGCGCGCCTATGCAGCAGCGCGCGCGGTTGGTGAGGTTCCCGAGGGCTTCGGAGCGATCGGCGCCGTGGCCTCGGCGCTCGGGACGGCCACCGAGGAGGCGCGTGACTTCGCCGCCACGGCGGGCCCGCCGGTGGAGATCGTCGACTACCTGTACGAGCCGAGCGCCGGTGCAATTCTTGAAGAAATTCTGCCTCGTTTCGTAGAGACGCAGGTTCATCAGGCCCTTCTCGAGTCGACCGCAGCCGAGCATGCGGCGCGGATGGCGGCGATGGACAACGCCACCAAGAACGCCGAAGAGCTGATTGCAAATCTGACATTGACAATGAACAAGCTACGACAGGAAGCGATCACCACCGAGATTCTCGAGGTGGTCGGCGGCGCGGAAGCGCTCCGCTGAGCGCGCTGCGCACGACAGGAGGATGGGACCAATGAGTGAGGACAGGACAGGCCAGGTAGGCAAGGTCGTCCGTATTGTCGGACCGGCGGTGGACATCGAGTTCGGCGAGGGCGATCTGCCACCGATCTATCAGGCGCTCCATATCCAGGACTCAGATACGGGCGCCGAAGAGATCGACGTTGTCGTCGAGGTGGCCCAGCATCTCGGCGAGAATCAGGTTCGATGCGTCGCGATGTCGACCACCGACGGGATGATCCGTGGCATGGACGCGGTCGACACGGGCGGCCCGATCACGACCCCGGTCGGGGACGCGACCCTCGGCCGCATCTTGAATGTCATCGGCGAACCGATTGACCAGGCCGGTCCGGTCGAGGCGAGCGAGCGCTGGCCGATCCATCGGCACGCACCCGCGTTCGACGAACAGCTCACGGAGACACAGCAGTTCGAGACCGGCATCAAGGTCATCGACCTGCTCGTGCCATTCAAGCGCGGCGGCAAGATCGGGTTCTTCGGAGGTGCCGGCGTCGGCAAGACAGTCTTCATTCAGGAACTGATCAACAACGTTGCCAAGCAGCACGGCGGCTATTCGGTCTTCGCCGGTGTCGGAGAGCGCACCCGCGAGGGCAACGACCTGTTCCGCGAGATGAAGGAAGCCGGTGTTATCGGTAACACCGCGCTGATCTACGGACAGATGACCGAGCCCCCCGGAGCACGGCTTCGCGTCGGGCTTACCGGTGTCACGGTAGCGGAGTGCTTTCGCGACCAGGGGCAGGATGTGCTCCTGTTCATCGACAACATCTTCCGTTTCACGCAGGCCGGCTCTGAGGTATCGGCGTTGCTCGGACGGATGCCGAGCGCGGTCGGTTACCAGCCCAATCTCGCCACCGAGCTGGGCGAGCTCCAGGAGCGCATCACCGCGACCAAGACGGGCTCCATCACCTCCGTGCAGGCGATCTACGTGCCAGCCGATGATCTGACCGATCCGGCGCCGGCCACGACGTTCGCTCACCTCGATGCCAGCGTCACCCTGTCGCGGGCCCTTACCGAGATCGGAATCTACCCCGCCGTAGATCCGCTGGACTCCAACTCGCAGCTGGTCGACCCGCAGATCCTCGGCGAGGAGCACTATCTGGTTGCGCGGGATGTGAAGTTCATCCTGCAGCAGTATCGTGACCTACAGGACATCATCGCTATCCTCGGCATGGAGGAGCTATCCGAGGAGCAACGTATGACGGTTTCGCGGGCCCGGCGTCTTCAGAGATTCTTGTCGCAGCCGTTCTTCGTGGCGGAGGTCTTCACCGGCAATGCCGGCGTCTACGTGCCACTGGAGGAGACCGTACGTGGCTTCAAGGAGATTCTCGAAGGCAAGCACGACGACATGCCGGAAGAGGCCTTCTACATGGTAGGTACGATCGATGCGGCGCGCGAGAAGGCCGAACGGCTGCGGGCGGAGCAGGAGGCGGCATAGTGCGCCAGGATAGAATCGATGGCTGAGAGCTTTCATCTTGAGGTAGTAACACCGCAAGGCGCAGTTCTGGAGGAAGATGTCGTGGAGCTCACAGCTCCCGGCATCAGTGGCGAGTTCGGCGTCCTTCCGCACCACGCTCGATACATGACTGCGTTGGGGGTTGGTGAGCTGCGATATGTCACCGTGGCCGGCCAAGATGGCCTGCTGGCGGTGGCGGGCGGATTCGCGGAGATCGGATCCGACACGGTAAGCGTGTTGGCGCAGACTGCGGAGGAGGCAGAGAAGATCGATATCGCGCGCGCTGAGGCAGCGGTACAGCGTGCTCAAGCGCGGCTGGCAGCGCCGGAAGAGGAGACGGATTTTCGACGGGCCGGCTTTGCACTCGAGCGTTCGCTCTCCCGGTTGCGTGTTGCCAAGGCGCGAGGTATCAAACCAACTCGGAGCGCCATCAAGACGACCGAGATGCCGATACCCGGCGAGCGTTCAGCAGTAGACTGACCCCAGGAGGCCCGGCATGAAACGTTTCTTGATCACGGCGGCTATCGTGGCGCTGGCTGCCGCTAGCGTCGCATGCGCCGAAGAGAGCCCGGACGTAAGATTCGGCGTCATCATCTCCCTCTCGGGATCGGGTGCCCCCTACGGAAACTCGATTCAGCGCGGCGTCGATCTGGCGGTCAACCAAATCAATGCCGCTGGCGGCGTGCAGGTCTTCGAAAGCGGCCAGAAGCCGATCACACTGCTCTCGCGTGACATCCAGAGTGATCCCGGGGCCGGTATCCAGGCGGCGCGCGAGATCATCGACAGCGGCGTTGTTGCCACGATCGGGGCGGATGTCAGCGATGTGACGTTGGCGATCGCTCCGCTGTTCCAGGAGGCGAACGTCGTTCTGATGTCACCGTCGTCTTCAGCACCCAAACTGAGCGACGCGGGTGATTTCATCTACCGCAACTACCCGAGCGACGATCTCGAAGCACTCAACACCGCCGACCACATCTTCAACAAGGCCGGGCTGCGCGAGGCTGCCGTGATCGCTCAGCAAAGCGAGTTCGGGCTCGGGCAGAAGACCGCGTTCATCCAGCGCTTTCGTACCCTGGGGGGGCGCGAGATCGGTCAGGAGAGCTACCCGGTCGGAGCTGCCGACGCCGATTACGCACGAATTGCACAATCGATCGAGGCGATTGATCCGCCAGCCGTCTACATCGGCGGGTATACCGCTGACACCGCCGCCGTGGCGGCCGCGTTGCGCGCCGCGGGCAGCGATTCGGCGTTGTTCGGGACCGGTGCTTTCTTGCCGGCGGAGCTCCGGGAGGAAGACCTGGCCGGCGTCGAGGGGCTGAGGTTCCCATTGCCTGCCTGGGATCCGGACAGCTCTGCTGAAAACGTGCGGCAGTTCGTGGCGGCATTCGAGGGTCAGCATGGAATGACGCCGGATGTCTACGCGGCGCACGCGTACGACGCCGTGAACATCCTCGCTCTGGCCATCCGCGAAGCCGGGCTCGACTCGCAAGAGCTGCGGTTCTACCTAAACGGGATGAACCCCTACGAGGGGGTCACCGGGCCAACGGATTTCGATGACAAGGGCGACGTACGCAAGTTTCACCGCGTCTACCAGATGCAAGACGGCGTCGCGGTGGCGATCGAATAGTCACCATCTACCGGTTTTGATTCGGTGTAAGCAGCGCCCAGTCGGGGATCGCTTGCGGTCCACACGAACGCTGCGAGCTCCCTAGAACCCCGTTCCCACGGAAACGATCGCATGTGGCATGCATTGGGGCGCTTGTGGCAGCACCGCGTATTGGTACACACGCTGGTCGTTCGCGAGCTAAAAGCCCGCTACCGTGGATCGATGCTCGGATTCTTGTGGTCGTTCGTCAACCCGCTCATGCTTCTCGGCGTGTACACCTTCGTGTTCACGTATGTGCTCATACCCCTGCGTGGGGAGGAAACCGACCCCTTCGCGCTCTATCTCTTCTGCGGCCTGTTGCCGTGGACCTGGTTCTCGGGGGCACTTGCCGAGGCAGCCAACTCACTCCTCACCGGCGGCAGCCTGATCAAGAAGATCATCTTCCCGGCCGAGGTGCTGCCGGTGGTCAGCGTGCTCTCCAACAGCGTCAACTTCCTACTCGGTCTACCGATCTACATAGCGTTCTGGATCGTCCTCAAGCCGGAGAGTGTCAGCCTGCACGCACTTTGGCTGCCCGCAGTGTTCGTGGTCCAGATGTTGTTTACGCTGGCGTTTGCGCTGTTTCTGTCGGCGCTTACCGTTCACTATCGTGATGTCCGCGATCTACTGGCGAACCTTCTGACGCTGTGGTTCTTTGGCTCACCGGTAATCTATCCGCTGTCGCTGGCCGAGCAAAACGACCCTGGCGGCTGGGCCCCGCTGGTGCTGCAGCTCAACCCGATGACGCACATTATCGAGGGCTACCATGCGGCCATCTTCGCCGGCGAGATGATTCACTGGCGTCGGTTGGGCCTCACCGCGGTGCTGTCGCTCGTCCTCTTCCTCGCGGCGTACCACTTCTTCGACCGGCTGCGCGACTCCTTTGCCGAGGAGGTCTGAGATGGAGCAAGACATCTCCGCCAGCACGGTGAAGGTGCCCGCGATCCGTGTCGAAGGGGTCACGAAGCGCTACCGGCGTATCGCCCAATCCCACAGATTCCTTACCCTCAAGAGTGCGTTCGTGGGCGGCAACCTGTTCAAGTTACTGCGGCCGGACGAGGTGTTCACCGCGCTCGAAGGCGTCAAGCTCGAGGTGGAACGTGGGGAGACCTTCGGCGTGATCGGTGCCAACGGCGCTGGCAAGAGCACGCTGATGAAGATCGTCGCGGGTACGACCAAGCCCACTGAGGGGCGGGTCATGCTCGACGGCAAGGTTTCGGCATTGATCGAACTGGGGGCCGGATTCCACCCGGAGATCTCCGGGCGCGAGAACGTATACATCAACGGCATCATGCTCGGGTTGTCGCGGCGCGAGATAGAGGAGCGCTTCGAAGCGATCGTTGCCTTCGCTGAGCTCGAGGAATTCATCGACACGCCCGTGAAGAACTACTCGTCGGGAATGTACATGCGACTGGGGTTCTCGGTGGCCATCCACGTGGATCCGGATATTCTCGTCATCGACGAGGTGCTGGCGGTTGGCGACGAGGCTTTCGTTCACAAGTGCCTCGAGAAGATTGGTGAGTTCAAGCGCCGCAGCAAGACGATTCTCTTGGTGACCCACGGAATGGAAACGGTCCGCAGGCTCTGTGATCGTGCCGTTTGGATCAATCAAGGTACGGTCGCAGCCATCGGCGATCCGGTGCGAGTGGTCGACCAATACCTCGATTGGGTGGCCGAGCAAGAAGAGGGCGAGATTCGACGCGCCGAGCGGCTGAGGATCGCTGCCGTGGCCTCAGGTGACGAGGCACCGGCCAGTGGTCCCGATGTGCCGGGACGAGCCGGTGCTTTGGCAGACGCCCCCTATGAGTCCGGGCGCTGGGGGAGCGGCGAGGTCCAAATCGACGAAGTCCGGTTTCTCGATGCTGACGAGGCTGTGGGACACGTGTTTTCCACTGGTGACGAGATGACTATGGAAATCGCGTATCGCGCAGACGAACCGGTCAGCGACTTTGTCTTCGGGATCGGTATCTTCAACGCCAATGGCGTCTCGTGTTACGGCACGAACACGGACATTGAGCGGTACCAGCCGACCGAGGTCAGTGGTACCGGGACGATTCGGGTATGCATCCCGGCCCTCAACTTGGTGGCCGGCAACTACTACCTCGACGTTGCCGTTCACCGCCGCGACGGCTACCCCTACGATTATCATCGCGGCCTGTACGCATTCCGGCTCAACTCCGACATCGGCGATGTCGGGGTGGCGCGGTTGCCGCACGAGTGGGTGTTCGACGGCGGCGTACGCTGGAAGGTCCTGGGCGGTATCGATCGGAGTGCGGTAGCTTCGGACGACGATGGGCGATAGCTCAGATGACGACGCGGACATCGCCGCGGCGCTGGTGCGACACCGCAAGCGCGGCGAGCGTATCGTCTTTACTAACGGCTGCTTCGACCTGCTACATCCCGGGCATCTCGAAGGTCTGCGGCAAGCGCGGGCGCTCGGCGACCGCCTCGTTGTTGGTGTCAACAGCGACGAGTCGGTCCGTCAACTGAAAGGTGCAGACCGTCCGGTGGTGCCTCTTGCGGAGCGCTTGGAGCTCCTCCGTGCGATCCGCTGGGTTGACTACGTTGTGGCATTCGATAGCGACACCCCGGCGGATCTGATCGCCGGCCTCCGACCTGATGTCTATGCGAAAGGGGCGGATTGGCAGGACCGGCCGATGCCCGAAGCCGACGCGGCACGTGCAGCCGGCGTCGAGGTCGTCTTTCTCGACCTCGTTGCCGGCTACTCCACGACGGACATCATCGAACGGATCCGTGCTGTACCGTTGACGCCGGCCGAATAGGCTGGTCGCAGGCCGGAGGAGTTCCCGGCTGCGGTCGTATCGGCAGATGAGCGCCTCTACGGTTCGCTAAGCAATGCTAGACGCAATTCTCGCCACGTTGCGGGAGCGTCCCGCGATGAGTGCCACCCTGGCAGCGGTGCGCACCGGGGGAGACGTGCGTCTCGAGGGGCTGAGCGGTAGCCACCTGGCGGCGGTGTTGAGCGAGATCCAACTTGCCGCGTCCCACTCGCTGGCCGTCGTTGTTCCAGCGGATCTCGACCTGGAGCAGATGCTCCTCGACCTACGCTGCTTTCACGAGCGCCGTGCAGGCGCTGTCGTTGCGTTTCCGCCGCTGGAGGTCAATCCCTACGGTGCGGTGCCGCCGCACGATGACATCGTCCGCGAGCGGCTGCAGACGCTCGATCGATGCAGCCGCGATCGGGTAGACATTCTCCTGGCGCCCGCACGATGCTGGATGGAGCGTGTTCAGCCACCCGAGCGCTTCCGCGAACGATCGCTGCGGCTGAGGACGCGGGCGGAGATCGAGCCTGCGGTGCTGAGCCGACACCTGGTGGATTCTGGCTATCGACGCGTGGCGTTGGTGGAATCGCTGGGGGAGTTTGCCGTGCGCGGCGGAATCGTCGATGTCTTCCCACCAACCCGCGAACATCCGGTACGACTCGATTTCTTCGGCGACGAGATCGAGGCGATTCGCGAGTTCAATCCGCGCGACCAACGCTCGATGCGCTCGATCGAGGATTTCGAGCTCCCGCCGGCAACATCCCGCGCCGCCGACGATCCGGCTGAGGTGGCTTTGCATCACGGGACGCTAGAAGGGGCGTTGGCCGACTATCTTCCTGACTCGGCATGGGTGGAGATCGAGCCGGAAGTCGTCTGCAGCAACGCCAAGCGCTGGCATGAATACCTCGACGAGCACTATCACCAGGCACTCGCGGCCGGCGAGGATGCTCCGATTCCCGACGAGCTGGTGCACGATCTGGAGCACGCGCTGGGCAGAAGGTCGGGGGCCAAGCGCATCCGGGTCACGGAACTCGCTTCGGGGGTGGGCGAGGGTATCGTGCACACAGCCCAGAGTGTGCCCGGCCATCGCGGCCGGTTGGCGGAGCTGGCGCACAGCTTGAAGCTCGAGCTCGATGCCGGCGAGCGCGTGGCGTTCGCGCTCTCGAGGACGGGCAAGGCCGAGCGCCTGGCGGAGATTCTCGAGGGCTATGGAATCCCGGTGACGCTGCAACTGGACGACCCGGAGCGCTCTTCCTCGGATACAGACGCGGTGCCGCTGCAACCCGGCACCTGCTGGGTCGGATGCGCGGAGCTGTCCTCCGGGTTCCGGCTTCCCGACATCGGGTTCTGGCTCGGTACCGACACCGAGGTCTTCGGTCGCAGCCGCCCACCAGGGCGCAGCCGCCGCTTTCGTGGGGACGCGTTCCGGGGTGATTTCCGCGATCTTCAACCCGGCGATTTCGTCATTCATGAGGACCACGGCATCGGCCGGTTCGCTGGGGTGCGACAGCTTCCGGTCGGCGACGCGACCTCCGAGTTCATGGAGATCGAGTATCGCGCCGGCGATCGCCTGTACCTGCCCTTGGAGCAACTCTACCTGGTGCAGAAGTATCAAGCAGGGGAGGAAGCTCGAGCCAAGATAGACAAGCTCGGCGGTACCAGCTGGAGCAAGGTGAAGGGCCGCGTGCGCGAGTCGCTGCGCGAGCTGGCGAGCGAATTGCTGGAGCTCTATGCGGGGCGTAAAGCGGCGGTCGGGTATGCCTTCGGCGCCGACACTGCGTGGCAGGGGGAGCTCGAGGACAGCTTCGAGTATGACGAGACCGGCGATCAACTGGTTGCCATCGGCGAGGTCAAAGCCGACATGGAGTCGGGCGCGGTGATGGACCGGCTTCTGTGCGGCGATGTCGGCTACGGCAAGACCGAGGTCGCCATGCGCGCCGCGTTCAAGGCGGTGATGGAGGGCAAGCAGGTAGCGTTTCTGGCCCCCACAACCGTCCTTGCCTATCAGCACTGGCGCACGCTGCAAGCACGTTTCGCGGCGTTTCCCGTGCGTGTCGATCTGCTGTCTAGGTTTCGTACTTCGGCGCAAGTTCGCGCCACCGTCGCCGCCATCCGCGACGGCGTCGTCGATGTAGCGGTAGGTACCCACCGGTTGCTTGGCAAGGACGTGGAGTTCAAGGATCTGGGGCTGCTGGTGGTAGACGAGGAACAGCGGTTTGGCGTTGGACAGAAGGAGCGACTCAAGCGACTCAAGCGCAGCGTCGACGTGTTGGCGATGACCGCAACCCCGATTCCGCGCACCTTGCAGATGTCGCTGCTCGGGGTGCGCGACCTGAGTGTCATCGAGACACCGCCGAAGGACCGCTATGCCATTGCCACCCACATTGTTCCGTACGATCGTGAAATCATCGCCGACGCTTTGCACGAGGAGTTGTCGCGAGGCGGGCAGGTCTTCTTCGTCCACAACCGCATAGAGTCCATCTATCGCGTTGCTGCGGCGCTGCGGGAGTTCGTGCCCGAGGCGGAGTTTCGTGTAGCGCACGGGCAGCTTCCCAAAGCGGAGCTCGAACGCGTGATGCTCGACTTCGTCGAGGGGCGCGCCGACGTGCTGGTCACCACGGCGATCATCGAGAACGGTCTCGACATTCCGATGGCCAACACCATCGTCGTGAACCGTGCCGACAACTTCGGGCTGGCGCAGCTGTATCAGCTCCGTGGACGCGTTGGTCGATCGACGCGACGCGCCTACGCCTACCTGGTCGTGCCGCCGATCGACACGCTCACACCAGTGGCGAAGAAACGGCTGCGGGCCATCCAGGAGTTCTCCGACCTCGGGTCGGGCTTTCGACTCGCGGCCATGGATCTCGAGATCCGCGGTGCCGGCTCGCTCCTGGGGGAGCGACAGCACGGGCACATCGCGGCGGTGGGCTTCGAGTTGTACGCTCGTATGCTCGAGGAAGCGGTGCACGAGCTCAAAGGGGAGCCGGTAGCACCCGAGCATCGCGCCCAGCTCAGTCTGGGCGTCGAGCTGCAAATCCCCGTCGGTTATGTCGAGGATCCGCTGCAGCGCTTGATGGTGAGCAAGCGTTTGGCATCAGCTCGCACCGAGGACAAGCTGGAGCAGCTGCAGGCGGAGCTACGCGATCGTTACGGGGCACTACCCTCCGAGGTCGATCAGCTCTTCGCGTATGCCTCGTTGCGGCTCGTTGCCGAGGCTCTGGGCGTGCTGAGTATCGAGCGCAAGGGCGATGGCGTGCTGATGCGGCTCTCCGAAGACGCCCCTATCGCGATGGATCGGCTCCTTGCCCAAGTCAGCGCCCAACGCGGCTGGACGCTGACTCCGCCGGATGGACTTGCGGTGGCGACGAGCACGGCGAGCCTGAGCGGGCTGATGGCGGCAGTTCGTGAGGTCCTGGAGGCGCTCCGCTGAGCCGCTCGACCTGTCGCCAGCCGAGGACGGCATGGTGGTCGAGAGGTGTCGGTTTCCGGATGAAGGCCGCAACCGCCGCGTGATACGCTGGCCTACGGTGCTTTGCTGCCGTTTCCGCGTACCATCGAGGCCACCGAGCTTCCTTGTCGGCAGCATGGCCTGCGATCCGGGAGACCGCTTCTCCCCGGTTACTCCATCGCCCATAACCCGTCGAGCTGAGACGATGAAATCCAATCCCGGCACTTGGCGTCCGACTGTGGCTGGCAGCGTCGCCTGGTTCGGTATGGCAACGCTCTTGCTGCCGGCCCCCGGGCTCGCGCAGGAGGTGACCGGGGACCCGCCGCCAGCAGCAGCGCGCTCGGAGCCGGTGCCCGACAACATCATCAACATGGTGCTGGTCAAGATCAACGGCGATCCAATTCTCTTGACCGAGCTACGAACCGTTATCGAGGATCGCGTAACCCTCTTGCGGCAGCAATTCCCGGCGGCAGAGATCGACGCACAGATGCCGTTCTTGACCACGCAGTTGCTGGCCGGAATGGTCGACGAAAAGATGATGTTGCAGCGTGCCGACCTGGTCGGCATCACCATCGATGCCAACATGGTCGACCGTCAGATCCAGAACCTACGCGACACGAACGGGTTCACGACGGAGGCGGAGCTCAACAGCGCGTTGACGCAGATGGGTCTTACCATGGACCAGCTGCGCGAGCAGTTGCGCGACAACTTGCGCCAACAGCGGCTGGCCTTCGATGAGGTGCAGCGTCAGATCTTCGTCTCCGAGACCGAGATCAACTCCTACTACAGCGATAACCGGGGGCAGTTCACCGCGCCCGAACAGGTGCGGCTCGAACAGTTGGTATTCATTGGAGAGCCGACCTCGTTGCGCGAGCAGGCACTTGCCGCCGCGGCCGAGCTAGCGGCCGGTGCCGACGCCAGTGCCGTAGGGGAAAAGTACGTCAACGCTCAGCATGTTGCCGATACGGGCAGCTTTATCGCTGTTGCCGACTTGACCGAGGGCTTGGCCGCCGGTGTTCCGGCGCTGCCAGTGGGTTCGTTTTCGGAGCCGATCGAGACGACGTTCGGTTATTCGATTGTCAGGGTGGTAGAGCGCACAGAACAGGACCTCGCCCAGCTCGACGAGGTGCGCGAATCGATCCGACAGCGGTTGACATCAGACAAGTCGCAAGAGCGGATGACCGAGTACGTCCGCAATCTCCGAGACCAGGCAAGTATCGAGATCATCGATTCACGCTTTGGCGGCATCCTTGCGCTATGGGAAGCTAACCAGGAGTCGGATGACGCGGAGGTACCGTCGCGACGTTAGGCCGCGTACGGACAGATCATGGCGATTGATGTGCTGAGACGGCACGGTTGCTGCCACGGGCGCTGCGAGGAGTGAGAACGATGAGGACAGGGCATTCATTGCTCCTGGGCGCTGCGCTGATCACCGTAGTTGCCTGCGGCAATCAGCCTACCGCCGGCTCGTCAACCGTCGCGGCTGCCGCTGACTCGTCCGCCCCCGCTGGTGCCTCCGACGAACCGAGCAGCGGCGCTCCCGCGGCGGCGGCGCCCCGCAAGGACTTCATACCCCTCGACTACCTGCAGCGGATTCCGATTGCCTATCGCGTCGCCCGCGACCACCCCGAGGTGCTGGAGAAGATCGCCTGCTATTGCCCGTGCGAGCTGTACGGACACACCGGCGTGGTTGATTGCTATCGGTCGCAGCATGCCGCAGCCTGCGCTACGTGTCTGGAGGAGGCAGTGGTCGCCGGCCAACTCATCGAGCAGCACGGCGCCCACGATCCGCCGGCGATCGCGGCGCAAGTCAACAGCCGGTATCGCACCGCAATCGTGCGCAACTACACCCAGAACGGCCAGTTCCCCAACCTGCGAAGCGAGAGCGGTGGAGCGTACTTGCAGGCGTGCTCGGCTTGTCATCAGCCACCACACCCAGGCATGTACTCGCCAGATGAATGGAAGCGTTCGCTGGCTCGGATGGAGGCCTACTCCCGCCAGCGTGACCTGGAGCCCGACCCAGCCGTATGGCAGCGCGCCGTCGACTACCTGCGTGCCAGTGCTGGACAGTTCACTGCACCCGACCGCGAGCGCTATCGCGAATCGCTGGCGAGTGCGGTGGAACACCTGAAAGTGACCGAGGGCAACGCTGTCTACTATCCGACCGCGCAGGACCCGACTCTCGACCCCGCGTGGTTTGAGCGCATGGTTCGTGCCTACCGCCTGGCACGGGATATCCCCGCCGAGGTGCTCGCCGCGACCCCACTCGACGATCCGTCGTCGGATTGCAGCAACCTACTCGATTGCCTCAACTCGATCGCCGGGGTGACCTCCGAGGCGGCGGTGGAGGCGGTCGAAGCGATCGCTGCTGGCGACAACAACGACTGATCGCAGCCGCGCAACAACTGCCGCGCAAACGCCGGCTCGGTAGGTCGAGTCGGTGGCAGTTGAACTCAGATCCGCGGCCGCACGGCGTCGAACTCGGGGAAATCCGACCAGGTATCGGATTCCGGCGCCGCCTCGACCAACAAGCGCACGTACTCCACGTCCGGCCTCGCTGCCATGACGGTGACGCCCAGGTTGTTGCCAAGGCCAGCGGTCAGCGAGGCCACGTCCATCGGCACCCGCTCGCTCCTGATCACACTGTCATCGGCGGCGATCTGCTCTACCAGCACGGTGAGCGTCCGGAGCCCTCCCTCGAGGTTGTTGTTCACCACGAGCACCTCGATGTAGATCGAGCTGTCTGGGCGCACGATCCATGACTGCGGTGTCGCGTCGTACTTGTTGCGCTGTTGCATGACCTCCTGGACGAGCTCCTCCCCGGAGGGGGGGCTGCAGGCGGTCGTAGCAAAGGCGATCGCGACAATGATCAGCAGGTGTCTCATTCCGTAACTCCGGAGTGGGATACGTCGGTCTCCGCGGGGCCGGGCTCGTCCTCGTCGGGGTCGAGCGTCTGCAAGTGTAATGCGCGGTAGACGTCGCGGCGACGCAGCCCCCAGTCTGTGGCCAATTGGCGCACCGCCTGGCTTCGGTCGATCCCTTCCCGCAGCTTGGCCTCGTAGCCACGCCGTAGCTCATCGACGCCGGGTTCGGGCGGCGGCACGTCGTCAGACGGTCCGATACACAGTGTGATCTCGCCGCGAACATCGTCCTCCAGCGTGGCGCTGATCTCGGCCAGGCCGCCGCGCCTGAACTCCTCGTGTACCTTGGTCAGCTCGCGCCCCAATGCTGCGGGGCGGTCTCCAAGAATCTCGGCTGCTGCTGCCAGCGTGGCGGCGATTCGCCGTGGCGATTCCAACAACACCACGGTACCTGGCAGGTTCTCGAGCTCCTGCAAGAAGCGCCGCCGCGGCCCGTTCTTGCGCGGCGGGTACCCGGCAAAGGTGAATCGATCCATCGGCAGGCCCGACCCTACCAATGCGGCGAGAACCGCGGAGGCGCCGGGTACCGGCACCACCGGCACCCCTGCTTCGATGGCTCCGCACACCAGCCTGTAGCCGGGATCGGCCACCGCCGGAGTTCCGGCGTCGCTGACCAGGGCCAGGGCGGTGCCGTCAAGCAGCCGTTCAATGACGCCGGGAACAGCCCGCGCTTCGTTGTGCTCGTGGTGGGCCTCGAGCCGAGCCGAGATCCCCAGGTGGGATAGCAAACGCCGGGTCCGCCGAGTGTCTTCGGCCAGCACGCCGTCTACCCCCGCGAGCACATGCTCCGCTCGGCGCGTCAGGTCACCGAGGTTGCCAATCGGCGTAGCGACGACGTAGAGCGTTCCGGGCTGTATGTCGTTCTTGTTGGAGCTACTCACTTTCGACCGCATGGCGACTTTGCTAGATTTGATCAGCTGTGGTGCTGATGAAATCGTGAGCTTGGGGGGTGCGCGCATCGCGTGGAGACAACGCGCCACTTGGGCCGATCTTAGCCTCCGTCGCCGGCCGGGTCTCGCTCGTCGGAAGAACGGGGCTCATACAGAACAATACTGATAAAGACCGTACAATCTAGTGGGCATAAATCGGATCAAAGTTCGCGGGGCGAGGCAGCATAATCTCAAGGATCTCGACCTCGACCTGCCACGCTTCGCCCTAATCGTCATCACCGGCCCTTCCGGCTCGGGCAAGTCCTCGTTGGCGTTCGACACGCTGTACGCCGAGGGTCAACGTCGCTACGTCGAGTCGCTGTCGGCCTATGCCCGCCAGTTCCTGGAGCAGATGGAGCGGCCCGACGTCGATCTCGTCGAGGGCCTGTCGCCGTCGATCGCGATCGATCAAAAGACAACAAGCCGCAATCCGCGGTCGACGGTCGGCACGATCACCGAGATCTACGACTTCCTTCGGTTGCTCTACGCGCGGGTCGGCACGCCGCACTGCCCGCGATGCGATCGACCGGTCGCGTCCCAATCCGGCCGGCAGATCGTCGAGCGCGTCCTGGCGCTCCCGGAAGGGTCGAAGCTCCAGGTCATGGGACCGATCGTTCGCGGTCGAAAGGGCGAGTATCGCGCCGAGCTGGCCCGCTTGGCCACCAGCGGCTATGCGCGCGCGCGCATCGACGGCCGGATACGCGAGCTCGGGGGCGAACCCATCAAGCTCGACCGCAACAAGCTCCACGACATCGAGGTGGTGGTCGATCGCCTGGTGCTGCGACCGAAAGTGCGCGACCGGCTGCACGCCGCTATCGACACGGCGCTGCAGCTTGGCGATGGTGTGGTGATCATCAACGTCGTCGGGGAGGGGGACCTTCTCTTCTCCAACAAGCTCTCTTGCCCACGCTGCGGGATCAGCCTACCGGATCTCGAGCCGCGATCCTTCTCGTTCAACAGCCCGCGCGGCGCTTGTCCCGTGTGCGATGGCCTGGGGACAGATCGACGTTTCGATGCCGACCGGATCGTGCCGGATATCGAGCTCGGTCTTCTCGACGAGGCGATCGCTCCCTGGCGAGGGGACGCCTATCCTCGCGCCTTCTTGCGCGCCCTGGCGCGGCTACAGAAGGTAGATATCCGGAAGCGCTGGCGGCTCTTGCCGCGCCGCTTCCGCGACCTGGTGATGCACGGGCCCGACGATGGCAAGCCGATCAAGTTCCGTCTCAAAGGCGACTATTTGGACAAGAGCCTGGCACGCGGCTTCCGTGGCGTAGTGCCGTGGCTGGAGCGCGCCCTGCAACGAGCTGAGTCGCCCCGTGCTCTGAAGCGGCTGGAGCCCTATCTTCGCGTGGGTGCTTGCGGTGCCTGTGCTGGTACGCGATTGCGGCCTGAGAGCCTGTCGGTGCGCATCGGCGGCATGTCGATCGCCGAGCTCTCGGCCCTGACCATCGGTCAGGCGGCACTCGCAGTTGGTGAGATGAAGGTGCCCAAGCGGCGCGCCCCCATCGCCGAGCCGATCCTGAAAGAGGTGGGGGAGCGTCTCGGCTTTCTGCACCAAGTGGGTCTCGGCTACATAAGCCTGGACCGACCAGCGCGTAGTCTGGCCGGCGGCGAGAGTCAGCGCATCCGGCTGGCAACGCAGATCGGTACTCGGCTTCGAGGCGTTCTCTACGTCCTCGACGAGCCGAGCATTGGGCTTCATGCGCGCGACAATCGCCGCTTGATCGAGGCGCTCGAGGCAATCCGCGATCTCGGCAATACCGTGGTGGTCGTAGAGCACGATGAAGAAACCATCCGCGCGGCGGAATGGGTGGTCGATCTCGGACCTGGAGCGGGGGATCAAGGCGGCTACCTCGTAGCCCAGGGACCACCGGACGACATCGCCGATCACCCGCACTCACCGACCGGCGCGTATCTTTCAGGGCGCCGCAGCATCGAGATTCCGGCACGGCGACGGCAGCCTCTGCCGCGAGCCGATGGCGGTCCTACCTGCCTTGTCGTTCGTGGTGCGCGCCACCGCAACCTCCAAGGTATCGACGTCGAGGTGCCGCTCGGTTGCTTCGTTGTTGTTGCTGGGGTGTCTGGCTCGGGCAAGAGCAGCCTTGTCGAGGAGACTCTCTATCGCGCGCTGGCTCAGCATCTCAACGGCGCCAGCGCGCCTCCCGGTCCGCACGACCGGATCGACGGCATGGAAGCGGTTGACAAGGTGATCGACATTACGCAGGAGCCGATCGGCCGCACGCCGCGCTCCAACCCGGCGACGTACTCGGGCGCCTTCACTCCCATCCGGCAACTGTTTGCATCGCTGCCGGAGAGCAAGGTGCGTGGCTTCGGCCCCGGGCGCTACTCGTTCAACGTCGCAGGTGGACGTTGTGAGGGGTGCCGCGGTGCCGGCCTCAAGAAGATCGAGATGCACTTCCTGCCCGACGTGTACACGCTGTGTGATGAGTGCTCGGGCCGCCGCTACAACCCCGAGACGCTGGAGGTGAAGTACCGCGGTCACAGTATTGCCGAGGTTCTGGAGATGACCATTGATCAGGCGGCCGAGCAGTTCGGTGCAGTTCCAGCAATCGCACAGAAGCTGGTCGCATTGCAGGAAGTCGGCCTCGGGTATCTGCACCTCGGCCAACCAGCCACGACGATCTCGGGCGGAGAGGCGCAGCGGCTGAAGCTGGCCAAGGAGTTGTCGCGCCGCGCCACCGGCTCGACCCTCTACTTGCTCGACGAGCCCACTACCGGGCTTCATTTCGAGGACATCCGTCGGCTGCTCCAAGTGCTCGACGCGCTCGTCGAGCAAGGCAATACCGTTGTTGTCGTGGAACACAATCTGGAGGTGATCAAGGTTGCCGATTGGATCGTCGACCTGGGGCCCGAGGGCGGTGATGGGGGTGGCTTAATCGTCGCCGCAGGAACCCCCGAGGACGTCGCCAACGTCGATGAATCAGCTACCGGTCAGTATCTCGCCAACGTCTTACGACGTGCTCGTGTGGGAACGGTATGAGCGGTGATCGGGGGGCGGCCGCGGCACCTGCCGCCGCTCTCGACGGGCCCCTGGAGGAGCTCGCTGGGCAGCCTTTGCGCCTTGCGATGTTCTCCCCGATGCCACCAGCACCGACCGGCATCGCCGACTATGTTGCCGGTCTGCTCGATGTGCTCCCGGCGCGCTGGGAGATCGATGTCTTCGCCGAGGAGCGGCTAGGGGTACACAGGCCGGTAGGGCCGCGGCGTTGGGTCGTGCCGCTGGAGCAGTGGTCGCGGCGCGAGCGAATGAATCCGTACGACCTCGCCGTCCATCACGTCGGAAACAGTGAGACGTTTCACTACCCGATCTTGATGGCGCAACGTTGCCCGGGCCTGTTGGTGCTACACGATGTCGTGCTTCATCCGGCGCGGGTATCCCATCACCTGCGAACTCACGATCTCGACAGTTACCGAGAGGCGTTGCGGCGCGGGCGTCCCGATGTGGCCGACGAAGTCGGCCACTTGGTTGCGGGTGGCTTCGGCACACCAGCCTTGTACTGGAACTTTCCGATGTGTGAGGACTTGGTGTGCGCCAGCCGTCTGACGGTCGTGCACGGTGAGCTGCTAGCAGGCTGGCTACGTGCCCAAGTACCGGAAGCACGGGTTGCCTCGGTTGTGCACTGGTTGCCCGCACCGGATCCATCAGAGGAGTTGGTAGAGCAGTGGAGGGCCGATCTCGGAGTCCACGACGACCGGCCGCTTCTGGGTGCCTTCGGTCACATCGGACCGGAACATCGCATTGCGATGGTTCTCGATGTGCTGGCCGACATCGCCGACGACCACGACTTTGCCTTTGTCGCCGTGGGGTCCGCCGACTCGGCGCTGGCGCGATTGCCGGCGGCCCGCCGCCTCGGGCAACGGGCGCGCTGGACAGGGCGCGTCAGCAGTGGCGATTTCGAAGCGCTGATGCGCGCCACCGACATTGCGATCAACCTTCGTTACCCGACCGCAAGAGCGTCGTCCGGCACGCAGCAGCACCTCCTACGATTGGGCACGCCGACGGTGATTCACGACCTCGTCCATCTGCGTGATATTCCCGAAGACGCGGTGCGTCGTGTCCCGACCGGGACGGTGGAGGTAGAGAAGGCGGCCTTGCGGGCGGCGCTTGTCGAATGGCTGACAGACTCGGCTATCCGGCACCGAGCGGGCAAGGCGGGCCTGCAGTGGGCCGCGCAAACCATTAGCCGCGAGGCGATGCGGGCCAGCTACGTAGCCGCTGTCGGGCGAGCGATCGCTGGCGACGGAAGTCTCTGAGCAGGCGCGTCGTGTGCTCCGATGTTGAGATATCCTTTCGGTTCTCTCGCCGCGCCCGCCCTGCAAGCTCTTGTCTTTGCCGCTGAGCGGCTCGGACCGCGTGAAACTGGCGGCTGCGGACACCGTTGCACCTGCCGCCTACAAGAGCACTGACGCGATCTGTTGTCCACTCGCTCGCTTCGCAGCGGGCACCCGTTGGGGCGCGACGCGCCGAGGATCCTCATGAAGGTCACCATGATCGGCACCGGGTATGTTGGCCTGGTATCCGGCGCATGCTTCGCTGACTTTGGCATCGAGGTCACCTGCTGCGACGTAGACGAAACCAAGATCGCCACGCTTTCCGCAGGCGGTGTGCCGTTCTACGAGCCCGGGCTGGCGGAGAAGATTGTTCAGAACGTCGCCGCCGGTCGCCTCGACTTCACCACCGACGTCGGGGCCGCCATTCGTGGGGCCGATGTCGTCTTCATCGCGGTAGGTACCCCGGCGCGTGACGATGGCAGTACTGACCTGACCTATATCGACTCGGTGGCCGATGAGATCGGCCGCCACCTCAATGGCTACAAGGTCATTGCCACGAAAAGCACCGTGCCACCACGCACCGGCGATCGCATCAGACGGCGCATTCGTGCCCAGGCCGGCGATGATGCCGAGTTCGATGTAGCCAGCAACCCCGAGTTCCTGCGCGAAGGGTCCGCCGTCGAGGATTTCATGCGGCCCAATCGCATCGTCATCGGCGTCGATTCAAAGCGCGCTGCGGAGATGATGCAAGCGCTGTACAGGCCGCTCTATCTGATCGAGACACCGATCGTGGTGACGTCGATGCCTACGGCCGAGATGATCAAGTACGCATCCAACGCGTTCCTGGCTGTGAAGATCACCTTCATCAACGAGGTCGCCAACATGTGCGAGCGAATGGGCGCCGACGTTCATGTCGTCGCTCGCTCGATGGGCCTCGATGGTCGAATCTCGTCGAAGTTCCTTCATGCTGGCCCGGGCTTTGGGGGCTCGTGCTTCCCGAAGGATGTCAGCGCCCTGGTCGCTACGGCCGAGGAAGTTGACTACGACTTCATGTTGGGGCGCGCTGCGCTGGCGGCTAACGCCCGGCAGCATGAGTTGATGGTCGACAAGATTCGGACCGCCGTGGGCGATCTCGACGGCGTGAGCGTGGGGCTGCTCGGCCTCGCCTTCAAGCCCAATACGGACGACACGCGTGCGAGCCCGGCGATTGCCATCGCCGAGGGCCTGTTGGCCGGGGGCGCCCGAATCCAAGCGTTCGATCCGGCGGCTATGGACAATGCCCGCGGTGTCCTCGGAGACCGTGTCGTCTACTGCGACAATGAGTACGCTGCGTGCAATGGAGTCGATGTCGCGGTGATTGCAACCGAGTGGAATCAGTTCCGCAACCTCGACCTGGTGCGGCTGCGTGCCGGCATGCGGGCTCCAGTGGTGGTCGACTTACGAAATGTCTACGAGCCCGCCCGCATGGGTGAGCTGGAGTTCCAATACACTTCCGTCGGGCGCTGAGTCCGATCCGCCGCGGGCAAACCGGCCGGCCTGAGACACGCCATGGACCAGAACGAGATCGCCCGGCGACTTGAGCGGGTTCGCGACCAGATTCGAAACGAGCTGAAAGCGTCGCCACCGCCGCGAATCGCCGACGGTACGTCACCCGCCCCTCGTCCCGAGCTGGCACCCGCCGACATACCGCCCCTCGCCTCCGAGCCCCGTATCACTGACTCCGATCATCTGGCATCAGCCAACAGCCTGGCCGTGATCACCGATCCGATCGAGCTGGGATCGAGCGTGCCGTTGATCGGGCCGCTGCTGACGGTCCTGCGGCGCCTCGCACGGCCCTTTGTGCAGCCGGTGGTGGATCCGTACATAGTGCGGCAGGAAAAATTCAACGTCGAGGTCGTACGCCATCTCAACCAACTCGGGGTAGCGGTCGAACAGCGGTTGGTGGCGATTCACGACTCGCTCTTCGATTTGGCCCCCGACCCGCGCCAGCTGGAGGCCCGGCTGGATGCGGCGCTATCCAACTACGACGCGGCGCTGCGCGATCGCCAGAGCGTGCTCTTCGACGCTCTCGAGGAGGAACTTTGGGGCCTCCGGGGCGCTCTCGATGACCTCTACGGCAAACACGCCGAGCGTATGCATTCCCTCGAAGTTCGCTTCGTTGAGCGGGCGCAAGCGATCGACGCACGCTTTGACGAGAAGGACGCCGTTCTCGAGGAGATGCAATCGCGGACCGCGAACAACGTCGCCGAGGCGGAGCTTCTAGAAACCCGCGCGCGACTGGCCCGTGTACTCGACCAAGTGCAGGCTGCTTCCCAGCTCGAGGCGCGACCCGGCGGTGGCGACGTGCCGGCTGGCGCTCCGGAGCAGCTCGATGGGGAGCTCTGGCGACGATTGCGCGAATGGATGAGCGACGAGGACTATCGTGCCTTCCAGCTTCGCTTCCGAGGCGACGAGGAGGAGATTACGCGGCGGATGCGAGCACACGTTGAGCGCTTCTCGGGAGCGCCCGGCCCGGTTGCCGATTTGGGCTGTGGGCGAGGCGAGTTTCTCGAGCTGCTGGAAGCCGATGGCCACGCGGCGGTGGGGGTCGAGATCAACGCGGCGGATGTCGAGAGCTGCAAAGAGCGTGGCCTGCAAGCAGAGTGCGCCGACTTGTTCGACTGGTTGGAAGCGCAAGAGGAGGGTTCGCTCGGCGGGGTGTTCTTGGCCCAGGTCATCGAGCACATTCCGCCGCCAGACTGGGCGCGGCTGACCGACTTGGCCGCCTCGCGCCTCGCCCCAGGTGGCCGGCTGGTGGTGGAGACGATCAACCCGGAGAGCCTTTTCGCGCTCGTGCGCGCCTACGTCCTCGATCCCACGCATACGCGCCCAGTTCACCCGCAGCTACTTTCGTTCATGGCATACCGGAGTGGCCTCACGGACATCGACGTCGTGTATCAGGCCGACGTTCCGGAAGTCGCGCAGGTAGCCCGAGTACAAGAGGAGCCGTTTCTCGAGCATCCCCCCAGCTTGGCGGTCGTGCGTGAGCTCAATCTGAGGATCGACCAGGTGAACGAGATGTATGCCGCACCCCAGGAATACGCTCTCATCGCTTCGCGAATAGGTTCCGCCAGCGAGGCGTCTTGAGTCGAAGCTACCGCATCATCGTTGCTGCACCGCAGGTCCCGTTCCTTCGGGGTGGCGCCGAGCTACATGCGGAGCTCACCGTCGCAGCTCTCGTGGAAGCCGGGCACGAAGCAGAGCTGGTTACGGTGCCGTATACCTGGACGGGAACCGTCTCGTCGCTCGAGCAGGCAATGGCATGGCGGCTGGTGAATTTCGAGGAAACCGCCCCGGGAGAGGTCGACCTGCTGATCGCCACCAAGTATCCGGCGTACCTTGCCCGGCACCGTAACAAGGTGGCATGGATATTCCATCAGCAGCGCGAGGTCTACGACCTACACCCGACCCCATTCGGCAACTTCCGCCTGGCCGACGACGAAATGGGACTGCGTGACGCATTGGTCGAGCTCGACATGGAGGCGTTGTCCGAAAACAGGGCGCTTTTCACCAACAGCCAGAACACCGCCAATCGACTGCAGATGTACTGCGGCGTGGAGGCGACGCCGCTCTACGCACCGCCGCCGCTGCACCAGCGACTCACGGTTGGTGACTATGGGGATTATCTGTTTTTTCTTGGCCGCCTCGACCGCATCAAGCGACTGGATCTGACGATCCAGGCGTTGGCGTCGACCCGCAACCCGGTCCGCCTACGAGTCGCCGGACGCGGTCCGGACCTCGATCGCCTCGAAGGGCTGGTCACCGAGTTGGGCCTCGAAGACCGTGTCGATTTTCTGGGCTTCGCCGCCGACGCGGACGTGCTCGAACTGATGGCGGGTTGCTTCGCGATGGTGCTCACGCCGCTCGATGAAGACTACGGTTTCACGACGCTCGAGGCGTTCTTCGCCGGTCGTCCGATCGTGACAACAACGGACGCAGGCGGTGTGCTCGAGTTCGTCCGCGAAGGCGAGACAGGTTTCGTAGTGGATCCCGACCCTGTTGCGCTCGCTGAGCGTATCGATCTGCTGTACGAAGATCGAGCCTTGTGCGAACGACTCGGACACGAGGGGCGAGAAATGGTGCAGGACCGGGTCAGCTGGCCGAAGGCGATTGCGGCGCTGACCGCTACCTTGGAGTAGGCGTGCGCATCGCAATCACGCTACCGAGCATCGACCCCCGGGCCCTTGTGGCACGACAGCTCGACGCTGTCGTACGGGCATTGACGGAGCGGGTCGACGTCGAGGTCTTCGCCGAGTCGATGCGCCTGCGCAAGGGCGAGTTAGCCGCGCCGGCGTTCCACTACCTGCGGTTTGATGAACGCCACGAACACAAGGGCTTCGACACGGCGCTGTACCCCTTCGGACGGGATTTCCTTCCCTACGAGCCAAGCTATCTCCTGGCAGGCCGTTTCGCCGGCGTGGCTTGGATTCTGGACCCGGCCATGCATCACATGCTCCTCGGTGCGCTGGGGCTTCAGGGGCGCTGGGACGCCTACATCGAGGTGCTGGAGAGCACGGTTCCGATGCGTGGTGGCCGAGTCGGCGCGGCGGTCGCCGGGGGCTGGGGAACCCGCGCGCTTTACGATCACTACGATCCTCTGGTGCGAGCGTTGTCACAACGCCACCGGATGTTGGCGGCCACCGTCCCGATTGCCGCCCAGATGCGGCGACAAGGCGTGGAGGCGGCGCATGTAGAGTTGCCCGTTGCTGCCGAGACGCTGGGCGCCTCCTCGGATGGCTCCCGCACCAAGGGCGTCGTGGCAGTTGTTTCGGCGAGCTCCCGATGGCCCCAACCGCTAATGTCGGGATTGGCAAGGCTCTTGGCGAAGCGGCCTGAGCTGACGATTCGTTATGCGACGCCGGAGGTGATCTATCACGCGGTTGCCGGACCCGCGGCGCTGCGCGCCGGGCTCGAAGGACGAATCGAGTGGCACCTGTCGCCGTCACCTGCCGGGCTTCTCGAAGTAGCGGACGGAGCCGAGTTCGTAGTTGCGGTGGCTCCCGAGCCGGTGGCATATGAGCGAGCGGTTCTGTATCGAGCGCTGGCCAGCGGCTCTCTTACGCTGGTGGCGGACGCACCACACTACGGCTTCGTGCCACGAGATATTGCCCCCAGGCTTGCCCCTGGGCGCGCTGTCGGCCAGGCGCTCTTCGTCACCGTCGACAGCCTCCTCGATGACGCAGCGCTTGTTGCCGGGTTGCAGGACGCTGGTCGATCCTTGGTGGCCACCGGGGCAGACGCTGCGTTCGTCGCCGAGTCGGTGCAGACCGAGTTGGAGCGTGCTCGGGACGACTGCGCGCCGCCAAGTCGTCGCTCCGAGGCGACCTGGGAGCTCTTGCGCGAGCGGCTGCAACGGCGGTGTGAGCCCTCGAACGCCACCAGCACGGCGTGCGACCTGATCCGGGCTTGCCTGGCCAGGGTCGCTCCGCGCGCGATCGGGATGACCATCGACGCATGATGACCGAAGAGGGGAAGCTACGCGGATATCCGTAGCGTTGCTCGCGCCAGTAGCAGGTGCCCCACCGCGCTGCCGACACGGCGGGCCGTCGACTCGACGTGTGCGAGGCGAAGCGTAGCGGCGCTGGGGTTTCGGGTGCTGTGCCGTGATTCGTTCGGCCGCGGCCGGTGTGCCGCTTTGGGATAAGATCGGCGCCGTGAGAAAAGATTGGGCCGCCTTCCGTGCGCCCCCGAGGAAGCTCTCCATGATCGCCACGCCCCGCTGCATCTTCCTACTGCTCGTGACCGTCACCATGCTCTGCGCCGGCTGTGTGTCGCGCAATGTCGAGACCATTGATGGTGAGGAGGCCGCAACGATTCCGGTGCCGCCACCACCGTCTGAATCTGGCGCTCGCCCGTCGGTCGCCTCGCTGCCCGGGGTACAGGGAACGGTGAACGTCGATCCGACCGTTGGAGCTATCCCGGAGGGCGTCCTCTACATCATCGTGCGCGTATCCGGTCGTGACGGCGGCCCGCCGCTGGCGGTTAAGCCGATGGCGGCCGAGGTGCCGGCCAGCTTCAACATCACGGAGGCCGACTCGATGATCCCTGGGACGCCGCTGATCGGTGACCTCGACATCATTGCGCGACTCGATCAAGATGGTGATGCGTTCAGCCGCCAGGAGGGTGACCTCGAAGGTCGTGCGGGACCCGTTCAGGTGGGCGCCGCTGTCGACATCGTCTTGCGTCCGGCTCCCCCACCGGCCGAGTGAGCCTGGCCACCGCCTTTGCGGATACGCAGCGCTCGGCCGGAGCCGAGCTCCGCGAGGCGAACGGTCTGGTGTATGCATCCGACTACGGCGATCGGGAAGGCGAACTACGCGCCGCTCGCACCGCCACCGCCCTGATCTGGCAGCCCTGGCGCGCCTATCTATCCGTAACGGGCGACGAGCGGCTGGCGTTTCTCCATCGTCTCCTCAGCGCCAACGTCGAGGCCCTGCAACCGGGCGATAACGCTCCCGGCTTGCTGCTGGACACCCGCGGCAAGGTGCAGGCGAGCTTGAACCTGTGGCTGAGGGAGGAGGCCGTTCTCATCGCATCGGACGAGGCCGTAATCTCGAGTGTGGCCGAGCAGTTGGGTCGCTACGTGTTGCGCTCGGCGGTTCAGGTCGTTGCCACCCCCCTCGTGTCGCTCGCCTTCGTCGGCCCCGGCCACGGGGCCGTTGCCGGGGCGCTCGGGCTGGAGCTTCCGGCGACGCCACGCCAACCGGCCGGTGGCGGCACCTGGCGATCGGTTCGGACCGGGCGGCTACCAGGTAGCTTCGAGATTGCTTCGCCCGAAGCGGACGCAATCGAGCTATGGAACGCCGCGTGTGAGCTCGGGGATGAGAGCGCCCGACCAGCCGGCCGCAGTGTTTCCGAGGTGCTGCGCGTGGAGGCAGGGGTACCCGAGCACGGCGCCGAGCTGACCGGCAACGAGTTACCACAGGAGGCACGTCTGGAGCACGCCGTCGACTTCGAGAAGGGGTGCTACCTGGGTCAGGAGACAGTGGCGCGGATTCATTTTCGTGGCCAGGTCAGTCGTCTGCTGTGCGGCCTTCGGCTCGAGGCGGCAGTGGAGCCCGGCGCGACGCTGTCGAGCGGTGGCCGGGGCGTCGGCAATGTAACTAGCGCGGTGGTCTCCGAGTGCCACGGGCGTATCGGACTCGGCTATGTGCGCCGGGAGCTCGCCGATCCGGACATGGAACTGCGAGTTGGCGATGGATCCACGGCGCGAGTCGCTCCATTGCCCTTCAACGGCTGTGCTCGGCTCGGTGCGGCAACGTAGAACGCGTAGAATCGGATACGCGCCCGCGTGCTGTTTCGAAGATGGAGATCCGCATGTCAACAACTGGTGTTGGTATCACCTGGCTTGGCCATTCGACGTTCTTGTTGACTGGGCCCACCGGGAAGACCCTGCTTATCGACCCGTTCGTGATGAGCAATCCGCGCTGCCCCGACGCGCTGAAATCATTCGAGCGCCTCGACATCGTTGCCATCACGCACGGCCACTTCGATCATGTCGGCGACGTTCTGCAGGTGTACGCCGAGAACGACCCCGGCGCCGTGGTGGCGATCGTCGAGCTGGCCGCGTGGCTCCGCGACCAGGGAGTTTCGGCGGATGCCATCGTGGAGATGAACATCGGCGGTACCGTGCTGCTGGACGGTGTATCGATCACGATGGTGCAGGCAACGCACAGTGCCGGAGTTCAGGACGGCGATCGGATGCGTTATGGAGGGGTGCCGGCCGGGTTGATCGTCAGCTTCGACGGTGGGGAGCGCATCTATCACGCCGGTGACACGGATGTCTTCGGCGATATGGCTCTCATCGCAGAGCTTTACGCCCCGGACATCGCGCTGCTGCCGATCGGTGACAACTACACCATGGGCCCGCGGTCTGCCGCCAAGGCATGCGAGCTGCTAGGCGTGCGACGCGTTGTACCGATGCACTACGGAACGTGGCCGGTGCTCATAGGGACTCCCGAGGAGCTTCGCCACGAGTGCGAGAAGCGCAGTCTGGGTATCGAGGTGCTAGCGATCGAGCCCGGCCAGACCGTCGTATGAAGCAAATGGCGTTCTTTCGCACCGCGCTCGTGCTTGCGCTCATAGGAACCGAGAGCCAGGCGCAGGCACCGCCGCCCGGCACCCTCGAGCCGGTTGAAGAACCCACCTACGTGATCGCGCTCGAGGCAGGCGCCTTGCGCGCCGCCGCCGAGGTAACCGACGACGAACTGTACGCTTTCGACGCTGGGGAGATACTCCGGTATCTGGGCGAGACGACCGACGCCTTCGGGAGCGAGTGGGAGGTTGTTGGCGATCCGGAGAGTTGGTCGCGCCGACAACGATGGTACGTGGTCGCGGCCACCGCCGATGAGCTCCGAGACCGAGTCGGGCCCGTCTCCTTGCTCCGCCAGTTCGGCGTCCCGGCGGAGCGCCCCGAGCGTAGCGAGCTGTACCTGGCGTCGTTGCGTCAGCCGGTCGGGGTGGCGCTCGACTGGTGGGAGAACACGGTGGATCTGGATGCCTCTGAGGTACGCGATGTTGGCGAAACCTTGGCGATTCCGGCATGGCTCGTGCCTTCATCAGTAGTCGACGAGGCGGTCAACCTGCTTGGCGGGCGCGAGGCGCTGGGTACCTGGCCGCAGGAGGCCAGCTTCGGAGCTCTGCACGTGACTCCGATCTTGCCTCTCGTCTTTCGCCGTGGCGACAACGACTGGGAATCGCTCGGCCGGTTGCGGTCCGAGCTGCCAGTGCTCGGGTTGCTCGCCAACAGCCAGCTGCAGCTAGATCCTAACCTGCCTGCCGAGGCGACGGGATTTGTGCTGCCCTGCTGGCGCCTGGTTGGGGGTCTCGATCCGCGGGGACTAGCGGCCGGAGCACTCAATGCGGCGCCGCCCGCTCCCGATCGCTTGCCGCCTGCGGCGCGTCGCGAGGAAGATCGGTTCCTCGGCTCGTTCGATCTCGCAACACGCCTCTGGCCGGTGGCGGGCGACGAGAGCACCCTGCCGAGGCGCGTGCAGCCGGCTGCGTTGCCCACGGGAGTGTTGCTGCAGGACACCAACCGTCGCCAGGCCGTTTACCTCGAACAGCGGCTGCCGGTGGCCATGAGCCGGCAGTTGCGTGGTCGCGAGCTCCGGCTCGACGTCGTGGCCAGGGCGGCGCCCGACCCCGGCGGCACCACCTCGACGGTTACCGTTGGATTCGAGATCGAGGCCGGCGGACTACGTGAGGCCGGTAGCGGGACGGTAGGAGCCCTGCCCGGAACGGCGAGCGTTGTGGTGACAATCCCCGACGACGCCGATCAGATCACCGTGCGCCTGCTACCAGCAGACAGGAGCATTGCAGTGGCCGATGCCGGCCGCGCGATATTCGATCGCGTGACGTTGGCTCCGACCGACTGGCCGAAGGTTCTCGAGCCGGCGCCGGTGATGGTGCGAAGGGTGCGCGCTGACCTCTACGAGCCGACCGCTCGCTATACGCGCGCGGAGCTGGCGATCAGTACCAAGCGGCCAGCTGAGCTCGCCCGGATGTGGCGGGCGCTAGCCGGCGAGGAACTGGAGGACGAGCTGCGGCGCATGATCCTGATCTCAGAGCTCGACTTCGAGATGGACGCGCGGCACGTGCTGGTTGCCTGGGGGGAGCCTTCGAGGCGCCACGATATGGGTCTCAGCCGTTGGGATTGGAGCGACCGATCGGCGACGTTCGATCGGTCCGGTCGGCTGATTGCCTGGACACAGCAGGCGGAGGACGCTGATTTGCCGGTACCGCGCTGCCTAGTTCCGACCGATGAAGCGGCTGCGTTGGCGTCGCGCTGAGGCCTCCGGGGCACCTTGAATCAGGATGTCGCGAGTGGGGGCCCGGTGCTGGCGGGGGATGGATGGGCGTGGTCGGCATCGGTCCGACGCCAGAGATCTACCCCATGCGCAACGCGTCGGCGAAGACGGTCCCGCGCATGACCTGGCGCGTGTCACCTTCGACCTGGATGCGGTCGAACTGCAGCGGCGCCCCCTCCGCTACCCGTGGCAAGTCGGGCGGGTCGGGCCGCTCGGCGGACGATTGGGAAGCCGTCGTCGACATGGCCTCGGGGGTCGCAGCATTCACGGGGCGAAAACGCACCGTGAGGGTGCCCCCCCGCGCATGGCAGGCTACCGGGGAGGCGGCTCGGTGCGCGGCCGCCGCCGCTAGGGCCGCGGCGATGCTGCCGGTCCCCGAGCTCAGTGTCTCGGCTTCTACGCCTCGCTCATAGACACGAAAGTAAAGGTTCTGCTCGTCATCGACGCGGACGAAGTCGACGTTGGCGCCGGCGGGTTTGAGATCCGGATGATTGCGAATGGCGTGACCAAGGTAGCGCACCGGAAGGTCATCCGGATCCTCGTGCATCAGCACGAAGAACGGAACGCCGACTTGGGCGTAGGTTCCGACGAGATCTCGTCCCTCGACGCGGATCCGACGCTGAGGCCAGACGGTTGCCGTTCCCGGTACCTCGACGCGTACGTTGGTGCCATCGATGTGGCCGCTGACCACGCCGATGTCGGTTTGAAGCTGCACGGGTGAGGTCGCGAGCCCTTCATCGACCAAGTACCGGACCGCGCAGCGCGCCGCGTTACCCGAGAACCCGGCCGATGAACCGTCGGCGTTCCATAGCCGCATGCTTCCCGAGACGCCTACATCCAGATCGCTCACACCGATGAGGACCAACCCGTCCGCGCCCACCGAGATCCCGCGGCGGCAGAGGGCCTTGGCGTGCCGCGCCGCCCGCCTGGAGGAGGCGCCGTGGCGCTCGTCGAGCACGATGAAGTCGTTGCCCGCTCCGGAGTAGTGGCTGAACTCGAGCAGTTGCCGGGGCGCCGCTGTCACTGCACTTCTGCTTCGCTTTCGAGACGGACCTTGACGACAGCCGGTTCGCTGACGTTGCCCGCGTCATCAACGGCTTCGACGGCGAATTCCCAACCCGTGTCGTCGGCCGCCGTAGGATCCGTGTATCTCTGGTCGCTGATCACTACCGCGGTCAAAATCTCCCAGCCACCGCTCACGAGCTCGTTGTTGCGCCGACGCCTGTTGCGGGTCTCGTTGGCGGGCCCGTCGTCATCGTCAGGCTCGTTCTCGCCGCCCTCGTCGTCCTCGGCATCGTCTTCCGGTTCAGCGCTCTCCGGCTCGTCCTGCGGGGCGTCAGCGTCAGGTTCCACGCTCTCCGGATCGTCCCCCTCGGCATCGCTTGGCGCCGAGTCTTCGTTCGGATTGGTTTCGTCATCATCAGACGGATCGCTGATCTCGTCATCGGGTAGAGGCGTCGGCGCGTTGTCGGTGGCATCGTCAACGGTGGAATCGGTGGTCAGGGCAGAATCGTCCTCAACCGGTTGGTCGTCTTCCGCCGCAACGAGGCCCTCATCCTGGCAGTCGGGGTCGCCATCATCGTCGGACTCCGAGCCGTCCTCGTCGTCGGGGATGTAGCGGGGGTCACAAGGGTCGTCGATCAACTGTCGACGGTAGACGCGATATCCGACCAGGTCGGTGGCGAACGAGGCGCTCCAGCGTAGCGTGATTCGCCTCGCGGCTCGTACGGCCTCGAGATCCAGGAGCTTGTCCGGAGCGAAGGTGTCTACGACGGCAACCGGCCGCGTCAAGGCACCGCTACTCTCCTTGGGTGGACCCGCGGTCGGCAACAACCCCGGCATGTTCGGATTGATCGGGGTCCCCACCCCAGGCTGCGCCGGCGCCGCTTGGGGAAGACTAGCTCCAGGTTGCGCAGGTGCTCCCGGCGGAGGCTGCGTTCCTGGCGGCGGCGGATCGGGCTCGACCAGCAGCGGCGTGTCGGCGGTGCTCGGCGGCGCCGTTACGGCACGCACCTCGTAGAGGTAGCGTTCACCCCATGACATCATGGTGTCGAGGTATGCAGCCTCGGCAATCGGCGCGAAGTTGATCGGTGCCAGGGCGACAATGTCTGAGTCGACGACTCTGCGGTAGATGTTGTAGCGGACCGACTCAGCCTCGATGATGTCACCCCACACGTCTCCGGCCGGCGCCAACCACTCCAGCTGGGTTCCCGCCGGCGTGACCTCGACCGTCAGATCGACGGGCGCCAGCGGCACGGCTCCCGGGGCGAGTGCCAAGACCGCGTCGACGCGACCGTTGTTGCCCTCGGTGTCGACGGCGCGGGCCGCGAAATAGTATCGCGTGCGAACAGGTCCGCTCGATGAGGTACCGATGTTGTAGTCGACACGGGCGCGCCCGTCGACCACGTAATCGTTGACATCTTCGAACGGGATCGCGGCAACCACGGCGGCTCGGTTCAAGAAATCGGCGACTTCGAGCCGTCCCTCGTAGGGGTGCGTGCGCGCCAATTGGGCCGCCTTCTCAATGACCAATGACGGACGCGGCAGCTGAGGTGCCCGACGCGTATCGACAATGGCAGTCGGCATACCGAGCAGGTCCCATAGCTCGTCGACTGCGTCTTCGAACCACTGCGCCGCCTCGACCAGAATGTGGCCTTCGACGCCGGCCTCCCGCCACTCGCGCAGCGCGTTGCCCGGCAGCTGGTTGAGCAGGCGTTGTTCCTCGGTGATCGCTTCCTCGTCCTCTTCCTCGCTCGCTTCCTCTTCCGGCTCCGGCGTCTCTTCGGGCGGAAGCTCGAGGCCGGCTTCGGCGGCTGCCGCTTCAGCGGCGAGCCGCTCCTCCTGACGGCGCCGCTCCTCGGCGCTTTCGGCGGCCGACTCAACGGCGAGGCGGGCGAGCTCCAAGCGCTCGGCGCGCTCGCGATCGAGGCCTTGGGCGAGGATCGGTGCGGTGAGAGCCGGGTAGCGCTCGGTAAGCATCAAGAGCTCGATTCGCGCCATCGTCATCTGCTTGTCGTCGCCGATGTCGATGGAGTCGGCGATGGGTAGAAAACGAATCAGGGCGCTTGTTCCCAGCTGCGAGACCTGTGCGCTGGGGAGCGGCGGCGGCCCTATCCGCAAGGGTGGCATAGGCGCTCCGCGCGCGCCGCATCCGGTGACGAGGGCGACGAGTACGCCGATCACGGCGCCGTGAATCCTCACAGGATGTACTTCGACAAGTCTTCGTCCTGCACGGTATCTGCGAGGGCATTGTGTACGTACGCGGCGTCGATAGTGATCGAGTCGCCGCGCCGTTCGGGTGCCTCGAAAGACAACTCCTCGACCACGCGCTCCATCATCGTGTGCAGTCGCCGCGCGCCGATGTTCTCGGTTCGCTCGTTCACTGTTTCCGCCAGCTCGGCGATGGCTTCGATGGCGTCGTCGGTGAACTCGACGTGGACCTCCTCGGTTTCGAGCAATGCACAGTACTGCCGTACCAGAGAGTTCTCCGGTTCGGTGAGAATGCGCACGAGGTCATCGCGACCGAGCGCATCGAGCTCTACCCGAAGCGGAAAACGGCCCTGTAGCTCTGGGATGAGATCGCTCGGCTTGGAAACATGAAACGCACCGGCGGCGAGGAAGAGTATGTGATCGGTGCGGATCATGCCGCTGCGCGTCTTTACAACCGTGCCCTCGACGATCGGCAGGATGTCGCGTTGGACTCCCTCACGGGACACCTCTGGGCCACGCGATCCCTCGCGTCCGGCGATCTTGTCGATCTCATCAAGGAAGATGATGCCGGACGACTCGGCTCGCTGGAGCGCCTCGCGAGCTACCTCGTCCTCGTCGATGAGTGCGTCGGCGGCCTCTCGTGTGAGGTGTTCGAGCGCCTCGGGTACCGACATGCGCCGTCGCTTGGTGTTCCCACGGCCGCTACCGAATACGCCCGGTAACATGTCCTTCAGGTTGACGTCCATCGTGTCGCTGCCCTGGCCCGTGAATACCTGAAACGACGGCGCTCGGTTGTCGGGCACGTCCACCTCTACCATGCGCTCATCGAGGGCTCCGGCGAGCAACTGCGCGCGGATCTTCTGTCGTGTCGCGAGTCGTTGAGAGCTGGAGTCGGCTTCTTCACCCTCCGGCCGAGCGATTGGCGCCGGTGGTAGCAGGATGTCGAGCAGACGTTCCTCGGCCTGCCGCCGCCCCCTGGCCTCGACTTCTGCCGCGTGCTCCTGTCGCACCATGTCAACGGCGATATCGAGCAGGTCGCGAACCATCGACTCCACATCCCTGCCGACGTATCCGACCTCCGTGAACTTGGTGGCCTCGACCTTGAGAAACGGCGAGCCGGTCAATCGCGAGAGTCGTCTGGATATCTCGGTCTTGCCAACGCCCGTTGGGCCGATCATCAGGATGTTCTTGGGTGTGACCTCGTCGACCAGATCGTCGGGTAGCCGCAGCCGACGGAAACGGTTGCGGATCGCGATCGCCACCGCCCGCTTGGCGGCTCGCTGGCCGACGACATACCTGTCGAGGAGCTCCACGATCTGTCGTGGTGTGAGCTCGTCGACCTTGCAGGCATCGGCCTCGAGTCTTTCTGGCAGTGAGATGGCCATGGCTATACCTGCTCCGGTACGGGGCGGCTGACTCGACGCTGCGGCGTCATGGTGCTTCTAGCACTTCGACCCGAATATTGTCGTTGGTATAGATGTCGATTTCTGCCGCGATCAGCAGGGCTTCTCGTACTGTAGCCTCGGCGCTCAGCTCCGTGTGCAGGATCAACGCACGTGCGGCGGCCAGGGCTACCGAGCTGCCCGAGCCGATTACCAGGATGCCGTCATCGGGCTCGATTACGTCGCCGGTGCCCGATAGCAGGATCGATGCCTCGGCGTCGGCGACGACGAGGAGCGCCTGCAGGTGTCGGAGGCTCTTGTCGGTTCGCCAGTCGCTACTGAGCTCCACGGCGGCGCGGCGCAGGTTTCCGTTGAAGCTCTCGAGCTTCCCCTCGAATCGCGTAAACAACGCCAGGCCGTCGGCGGCCGAGCCGGCGAAGCCGGCTAGCACCGTGTCCTTGTACATGCGGCGAACCTTGCGGGCACCGGCCTTCATCACCGTGTGCTCCAATGTTACCTGGCCATCGCCGCCCATGGCGACCTGGCCGCTGCGCCGCACGCAGCAGACCGTCGTGCTGTGAAACTGACTCTTCATGAGCCGATTGTAGCAAGGGGCCGCCGCCGCTGCGGGTCCCCCTACCGGTCGTGCCGTGCGGTCGGGTCGCGCCGCCGAGCGCGCGGGTGTGAGCCTCGGTAGACGTCTTGCAGCTGTCGGGTAGACAGATGCGTGTACCGCTGTGTCGTGGCGAGCGAAGCGTGTCCCAGGAGCTCCTGTATGGCACGCAGGTCGGCGCCGGCGTTCAGCAGGTGGGTTGCGAACGAGTGCCTCAGCGCGTGTGGCGTGACGCGTTTCGTTACGGCGACTTGTTCGAGTCGGCGCTTGAGCACTCGCCGCAGCGCTGCCGTGTCGATGCGCCGGGCGCGCCGACTTAGCAACAATGCTCGCGTGGCGTCGGGGCGCCCCCCGGCCGCCCGGCGCGGCTCTTTCGGCGGGTTGTCGAGCCACTGTTGACGTATGGGTAGCCAGGCGTGCAAGGCCGCAGCCGCCGGCTTGCCAAACGGCACGATGCGCTCCTTGTCGCCCTTGCCCACCACCCGTATGCAGTGTCCCGCCCAGTCCACATCCTCTGTGGCGAGCCCGGCCAGCTCACTCACCCGGAGGCCGGTAGCGTAGAGCAACTCGAGGATCGCGCGGTCACGTGCTCCGAGCGCCGAATCGTCGTCGAACTCCAGCAGCGCGGTTACTTCGCCCTCGGTCAGGAAGGGTGGCGATCGTTGAGCTACCTTGGGGTTGTGCACGAGGCGCGCTGGATTGCTGGTCAGAATTCCCTCGCGGCACAAGTAGCTGGTGAACGATCGCAATGCCGCCAGCTTCCGTCCGACGGTGACCGGCGATAGCCGTGCCTCGTGCATTCGGGCTGTCCAGGCGCGCACCGAAGCCGCAGTGATTGCCGTTGCGGCAACGGGATGGGCCTCGGCTTCCGATTTGCCAGTCTGGTTGCCGCGGTAGCCGACTTCCTCTCCCGATTCCCACCCCTTCAGGAAGGCGGCGAATTGGTCGAGATCGGTTCGATAGGCTCGTAGCGTGTGCCCGGAGGCCGCGTCCTCGAGGCGCAGCGCCTCGAGGAACCCGTCGCGACCAAGCATGCGGGCGCCGGTCACCTATCGTCCAGCGGAGAGGGCCGGCCAGTCGCCGCGGCCGACCTTGCCGCACGACCTAGCTCCGGCATGCGATGCCTAGCCGCTAGCGTCGGCTCGCTCGGCGATGAGTTCGTCGATCAGGTGCCGAAGCTGCTCGCTCTTGTTGGCAACCGCTCCCAGCCACTTCTTGCGGATCTTCCATTCCGAATCGACCAGATAGGTCATCGGGAACCCGTAGATGGGTCCCCACGAAGCCTCGACATCGGCATTGCCCATCACCACAGGATAATCGAGCGAGAACTCCTGCGCGCCGACGCGGACCGGACGGGAGACCCACTCTTCGACCTGTTCTTGGCTGCCGGATTGCAGGGTGATGCCGAGCATCTCCACGCCCTTGTCGGCGTACTCTTCATGCAGGCTGTTGTAATGCGGAATCTCGGTCAAGCAGGGCGCGCACCAGGTTGCCCAGAAGTCGACCACGACGATCTTGCCCTCGAGATCGGATGATGCCAAAGGCGAACCATCGAGATGGCTGACGACGAACGCTGGCGCGGTAGTACCGGGGTCCAGCACCAGGCCGGACAGGTCGCTCCCCAGGCCGAGATAGTGGTCGTCCTCAGAGTGCGGAAAGGCGACATAGCCGAGAGAGAACGCTAACGCCCCGACGGCGAATATGAGTACGGCTGGGCGAACGGTCCTGGTCATCGTCATCCTCGTCAGCGAATCGTCTGCCGTGTCGTAGCCGGCAGACGTAGCCGGTCGCTGACACGCTCGATCCACCTGTCGAGCTCGTCGAGCGCTCGGCGCGAGCGCGCTTCTCTGCGCTGCTTACGATTTCTTCGACCGCGCGTCGGCTCGTCGAGCTCCGGCATGATGCCGAAGGTAATATTCGTCGGCTGATAGTTTACCGCGCTGGCGTGGCTGACATAAAACGCCAACGATCCCAGGGCCGTGGCCCGGGGTACGGGCTCGATCTCGCCATCGAGCAACAGCATGCTGCAGTAGATACCCGACAACAGGCCTCCGGCCGCCGATTCGACGTACCCCTCGGTCCCTGCGATCTGCCCGGCAAAGAAGAGATCGCCACGAGCGCGCGTTTGCAAGGTCTCGCCCAGCATCCGAGGCGCGTTGATGTACGTGTTGCGGTGCACCACGCCGAAGCGTACGAACTCGGCGTTTCGGAGAGCCGGGATACGGCGCAGCACACGTTCCTGCTCGCCCCATTTCATGCGCGTCTGGAACCCGACCAGCGAATAGTGCTCGGCGGCGAGATCGTCCTGTCGGAGCTGGACGACGGCGAACGGGCGGCGGCCCGTCCTAGGATCGACGAGCCCCACCGGTTTCATCGGGCCGAACAGAAGCGTCTTCCGGCCGCGCCGCCCCTGTTCCTCGATCGGCAGGCACCCTTCGAAGAAGAGCCCCTCCTCGAATGCCCGGAGCTCGGCGAGCTCGGCGTTCATCAGCGCTTCATAGAAGCAGTCGAACTCCTCCTCAGTCATCGGACAGTTCAGGTAGTCGGCTCCAGCCTTGTCGTAGCGGCTGGCCAGGAACGAGCGTTCGGCGTCTACGGAACCGGCGCGTACGATGGGCGAGACGGCATCATAGAAATAGAGATCCTCGCTGCCCGCGAACTGCTCTATCGACTGGCTGAGTGCCTCAGAGGTAAGTGGGCCTGTCGCGATGATCGTTGGGCCCTCGGGGATCTCGCGCACCTCCTGGCGGATGATTTGTACGGAGCTCGCCGACTCTAGCGTGGCGGTGATGTCCCGCGCGAACTTCCAGCGATCGACCGCCAGGGCCTTCCCGGCCGGGACGCGATTGCGATCGCCTGCCGCCATGAGCAGCGATCCCAGGCGACGCATCTCTTCGTGCAGCAGACCTACGGCATTGTCGAGCCCGTCGGATCGCAGAGAATTGCTGCACACCATCTCAGCGAGACACTCGCTCTTGTGTACTGCCGTCGACCGGCCGGGACGCATCTCGTGCAAGCGCACGACGATACCGCGTTGGGCGAGTTGCCAGGCGGCCTCAGATCCCGCCATGCCGCCGCCGACGACGGTGACGATGGGATCAGTGCTCATCGGGTCGTGGCGTCGGCCAGGGGAGCTCGGTCGCGCGTACCATAGCGCCGCGGCTCACGCTTTCTTGGCCACCTTCTTCTTAGCGGTCTTCTTCGTGGCCTTCTTCTTGCGACGTACCGGCCCTTTCTCGCGACGTCGAGCCAGCAGCTCGAGTGCCTGGTCGAGCGACAGCTCGGCGGGCTCGGTCAAGTCTCTTGGTAGAGACGCGTTGATCTCGCCATCGGTGACATAGGGGCCGTAGCGTCCAGAGAGCAACTTTATGCTTGCCCCGCCGAGTTGCTCGACGTTCTCGAAGACCTTGATTTGGCTAGCGGCTGCTCGACCGCGCTTCTTCTCTTGCGCCAACAGGTCGAGGGCGCGCTGCAGCGGCAAATTCAGCACGCTATCGTCGTCTGCCAGACTGCGGGTATCGGCGCCTCTCTTGATGTAGGGTCCGTAGCGCCCGAGGTGGACGACGATGTCCTCACCCTCGGCATCCTGCCCCACGACCCTGGGCAGCTTCAGCAGCTCGAGCGCAACGTCGAGTGACACCTCGGGCGGCGACATCCCCTTGAGTAGCGACACCATCTTGGGCTTGGTCTTGCTGTCGGGATCCGGGTCTCCGAGCTGCACATAGGGACCGTAGCGGCCCACCTTCACATACACGGGAAGGCCCGACTCGGGGTGGTCGCCGATCGGCTCATCACCTTTCTGCGCCTCATCGATCAGTTCCGTTGCGCGTTCCACGACCAGCTCGTCCGGGCAGGTCTTGTCGGGAACGTTGGCGGTCAGATCGCCGCGCTGCAGAAAGGGGCCGTAGCGCCCCACGCGGACAACGATATCGCGGCCTTCGCCATCCGCGCCCAGGGGAATCGAGCACACCTGGCGAGGATCGATCTCCTCGGCCTTGTTCTCAATCAGTGACTTCAGCCCTGGCATGCCGTTGCCGAAGTAGAACTCCTTCAGGTACGGCAACGGCTCGTGCTCGCCCCGGGAGATCCCGTCAAGCCGATCTTCCATGCGCGCCGTGAAGTCGATGTCAATGAGGTGCTCGAGATGCTCTTGCATCAACCGCACCACGGCAAACGCCGTGAATGTCGGCACCAGGGCGTTGCCCTTACGGAAGGTGTACTCGCGCCGCTCGATCGTGTCGATGATCGAGGCGTAGGTGCTCGGTCGGCCGATACCTGACTCCTCGAGAGCCTTGACCAGGCCAGCCTCGGTGAGGCGGCGAGGTGGCGTGGTGTGGTGATCCTCGGTGCTGAGTGCCGCGAGCACCTCTTCGCCGATACTCATCGGTGGCAGGATGCGATCGAGATCGGCGAGGGCCTCCTGGCGATCCGTTCGGCCTTCGACATAGGCGCGCAGAAAGCCAGGAAAGTCGATCACGCTGCCGTGCGATACGAAGCGGGCTTGCCGAGGTCCGCTGGCAGCGACGTGGACGGTCATGCGGCGACCCTTGGCGTCGAGCATCTGTGATGCCATGGTCCGCTTCCAGATCATGTCGTAGAGGCGCGCTTCATCCTCACTCAGCGCGGCCCGTACCTCTTCGACCGGTACCAGACGGCTGCCTGCCGGCCGGATAGCTTCGTGTGCCTCCTGGGCGTTCTTTACCTTGTTCCGATAGCTGCGCGGCTCGTCGGGCAGGAACTCGCGACCGTAGGTTGAGGCGATGCTGGCGCGTGTTTGCTCGAGTGCGTCGCTCGACAGTGTCACCGAGTCGGTTCGCATATAGGTAATGAAACCGTTCTCGTAGAGTCGCTGCGCGGCGCGCATCGTGCGGCGGGCGGGGAAACGCAGCTTGCGGTTGGCTTCCTGTTGCAGCGTCGAAGTGGTGAACGGTGGCGCTGGCGAGCGTTTGAACGGTTGCTCGCGCATTCCATCAATGCTGAACGTGGCGCTCTGGAGCTCGGTGGCGAGGGTCGCGGCCGTCTCCGCATCCAGCATGCGAATGGTGTCGTCTTTGAGCTGGCCGGTATCTGGATCGAAGTTGGCACTGCGCGCCAGCTTCGCGCCCGCGAGGGTCTGCAGGCGACCTTCGAATGTATCGCCAGCGCCGGTCGTGAATTCCGCCGTGAGGTCCCAATACTCAGCGGCGCGGAACCGCATCCTGGCTTGCTCGCGCTCCACCAGTATGCGGATCGCGACGCTCTGTACGCGTCCGGCGGAGAGACGCGGGGCGACCTTCCGCCACAACACCGGCGACACCAAGTAGCCATAGAGGCGGTCAATGATGCGCCGAGCCTCCTGGGCTTCGACAAGGTTGCGATCGAGGTCGCGAGTTTGCTCGAGCGACGCCTGCACGGCACGGCGCGTGATCTCGTGGAACACCATACGGCGCACCGGGATCTTCGGCTTGAGGACTTCGATCAAGTGCCAGCTGATGGCCTCACCCTCGCGATCTTCATCGGTCGCGAGGAGCAGCTCGTCGGCCTCCTTCAGTGCGCGTTTGAGATCGGCGATGGTTGATTTCTTGGCTGGCTGAACGACGTAGAGTGGCTTGAATGCGTCGTCGACTTGAACACCCAGACGCGCCCAGGCCTCTCCCTTGTACTGCTTGGGGATCTCCGCGGCGTTGGCGGGAAGATCGCGGATGTGTCCGACGCTCGACTCGACGATGAACTCGGGGCCGAGATACTTCGACAACGTTTTCGCTTTGGTCGGCGATTCGACGATAACGAGGCGTGTGCTCATGGCGTTTCTGATACTAGCCCAACGCGGAAGTGGGCACGGGGGTTCGTGCGGCGGCTGAGTTTAGCAGGCCTCGATCCTGTTGCCCCGCAGGTTGCGGACCAGTCCGCCCAACTCCAGGCGGGTGATGGTGGCCAATGTTTCTACCAAGGTCCAACCGAGTTGCCCTGCGACCTCCGAGGCTTCGAGCGTCCCTTGACGGCGCAGCACGTCGAGCAATGCGCACGCCGGGGCATCGAGCTCGGCACCCGGCGACGGCTTCGTCATCGGCTCCAGCTCCGCGGTGATGGTGGGCGGCAGATGGTCGAGGATGTCGGCGGCGCTCGTGCACGGGTGGGCGCCGTCGGCGAGGAGCGCGTGGCAGCCTGCGGAGGTGGCAGAGGTGATCGGGCCCGGCACGATCAGCACCTCGCGCCCGTAGTCGAGTGCCATGTTGGCCGTGATGCGCGCGCCGCTGCGGGCCGCTGCTTCGACTACTACCGTTGCCCATGACAGCGCCGCGATGATCCGATTGCGCTTGGGAAAGTGCCAGCGAGCGACGCTAGTTCCTGGCTCGTGCTCGGCGATCAAGGTACCGGAAGCGGCGATTCTGCGTGCCAGGCCTCGGTGTTGCTGCGGATATACCGGGCACAGTCCACCGGGTAGCACCGCGATCGTTACGCCACCGGCGTCCAGGCATCCGCGGTGGGCAGCGGCGTCGAAGCCGCGCGCCAGGCCAGATACGACGGCTATGCCGGATCGAGCGAGGTCTCGCGCTAGCCGCGTCGCGACGGTGCGGCCGCAGGCAGAGCAGGCCCGTGAGCCGACCACCGCGACACACGGAAGGCTGGTGAGCAGCCCTTGTACGTAAAGCACGTCGGGGGGATCCGCGATGGTGCCGAGGAGCTCGGGATAGGAGCGGCTACCTCGATGAACGGACGTAGTGCTCCGCCGCTCGGCCCGCTCCAAACTCGGTGCTTCACGATGCTGTGGTGTGTTCGTCACAACAACAAGTGATGGCCATGGATCGCGCCGGCGCGGGGTGCTCAGTGTGGCGCTGGGCACGGCCGTCGCTTGCGAGCGCGCGCCCGGGATCGGTAGACTCAATCCTTGCGAACATACCAATATGTTTCGGGTCCCCTTGGTAGGCTGTCTCGCCGCGATGGCAGTCAGCCGTGCCCGCATCCTCTTCGTCCGACAGGCCGGAGGCATATGTCTCCTCATCGCGAGACGAGTACGAATCGGCTGCCAACAGTAGCGCCGCGCGGCGCCGGCGCGCGGATCTGCGGCGTCGCCCTGACAGCCTTGGCGTTGAGCGCCGGCTTGGCGTGCTTTTCCTCTCCGGTGGAGAGGCCAGGCAGCCAGACGCGTTCAGGGACGACAGCCGCCGATCAGGGCTACTGGGAGGAGGCCGAGTTTCGATGGAGAAAGGCGCTTGCCGTCGCTAGCGTGAATACGCGTGCGCTCAACAATCTGGCGGTACGCTATGAGCGCGAGGGCGAGTTCGACGCGGCCAAGGAGTACTACGACAGAGCCTTGGGCCTGGCGGCGCCCGACGAGCGCTTCTACGTGTTGCGTAACCACGGCCGGTTTCTACCGATCTGGGAGCGCATCGATGCCGGCGACATGACCGAGGTCGAAGAGGGTACCGACGACGAGCCGTCACCCGAGGATCCAACGGGTATCGTGAGCCAGGAGTATCCGGGGGCTGCGACGACGCTCGGGTTTGTGGAGATCACGATCTCCGTCCCCGATCAGGGGCCCAATCTGGCGGGCTACACTCGCATCCTCGTAGGCAACTTCGTGCCGCGCGAGGACTCGGAAGCCAACCTCAACGACACCGCCGTACGCTACCTGCGCCGCCGTATCACGCAACGTACGTTCTTTGAGACGCAGGACCAGCTGGAACAACCGCTGGATCCGGCGCTTCGGAGCGCCCGCGTCCTGGACGACACCGACTTCTGGGTGGAACGCGCCGAGGAAGCCGAGGCAGACCTGGTTCTCACCGGGTCGCTGGGGCTCACTACAGAGCCGCGGTCCGAGATGGTGCGCGAGCGCATCCGTTCTCCTGATGGGGAGATTCGCGAAGTCGCGCGGTTCCAAGACAACGTCGCCTACAAGATCATCTACGACTATCTCGTACTCCGTGGAGAGGATGGCTCCCGCCTGCTCGACGGAACGCTCGAAGCTGAAACGACGTTCCCTGTCGATGATGCCGTCTCCAACTCCGACGCTCTCTTCGAGACCTTCGAGCAGCTGCTACCTCAGCTGCTCGATAGGATCACGCCTCGACGCTCGGAGCAGAGTCGCTACTTGATCTACTGAGCCCAGGGAGGCCCTCCGACATGCTCACTCCGAAAACCCAAAGTCAGGCTCTCTCGACCGCTGCCGCGCGGCCTCTGGCGCGCGCCTCTGTCACCGCGGCGCTCGCCCTAGGCATATTGGTCACGCTTGCTCCGCAAGCTGCGGGACAGATGATCAACACTCCCTACAGCAGCTACTTCGGGAGAAACAAGGTCACCTACGAGTCCTTCGACTTCTGGAAGTACACGGCGCCTCACTTCGACGTCTACTACTACCCGGAGGAAGAGCAGCATCTCGACGACGTCGTGACGTTTGCCGAGGACGCCTATCAGCGCATCGCTCGCAAGATGAACCACCAGATGTCAGAGCGGATGCCGATCATCTTCTACCAGACCCACCAGGATTTTCAGCAGACGCACATCCTGCCGTTCTTCCTGCCGGAGGGGGTGGCGGCGTTCGCCGAGCCGACCGTCAACCGGCTCGTGTTGCCGGTCGACGATCCGCCGGACGCGTTGCACAAGCTCCTCATCCATGAGGTCACCCATCTGTTCGAGTTCGACTACTTCTTCGGCAATCGTCTCGGGGCTGCGATGCGAGCCCAGCCGCCAGGCTGGGTGATGGAGGGCTTCGCGGAGTACATGTCGGATGACCTCACATCGCTCGACGAGATGATGTTGCGCGACGTCGTCCTTTCCGACGAGATTCCGACGCTCATCCAGATGACCCACAATCGCGGGTTCTTCATCGACTACGTGCTGGGCGAGGTGGTGTGGCACTACATCGAAGAAGAGTACGGCGACGAGGGGATGCGGATCTTCCTGTCGGAGGTACGACGCGATCTCGGGCAGGACGTGGAGCGCGACCTCGAGCGCGCTTTCAACGTCACGCCGCAGGAGTTCAACAACGATTTTCGCGCCTGGCTGCGCGAGCGCTATCTACCGAACGTGCTCGACCGCCAAGAGGCGCCGGATTTCGGCCGCAATGTGATGCGCGACATTCCGTTTGCGGATCGGCAACTCGCCTTCAGTCCTGTGGTGTCGCCCGACGGCGATCGCTTCGCCGCCATCACCCTCAACAAGAAGACCCTACAGATCGAGGCGTTTACCTTCGATCTGGCCACCGGTCAACCGGTACGCAATCTGACGGGCGGCCGCCAGGGTGAGTTCGAGTACATCGTTGGCCAGGGCGTAACCGTCGGATTCCAGGCAGGCAACGATCTGTCGTGGTCTCCGGACGGCAGTACCATCGCCTTCTTCGCTCGCACACCGCCGACACGGACGCTGTTTCTCGTTGACGCCGAGAACGGCAAGATTCGGAAGAAGTTCAAGACGGATCTCGATCAGGCACTCTCGCCCAGCATCGCGCCGGATGGACGCGTTGTATTCGGAGCGCATCGCAACGGCGTACGCGACATCTATCTCTATGATCCGTCGGACGACACGCTTGCCAACCTGACGCAGGACGAGTTCTACGACTACGCGCCGGTCTGGTCACCAGACGGTCGAAGCATCGTGTTCGCCTCGCATGTACTGGGTGCGAAGAAGCTCTTCCGGATCGACCTGGCCCGGCCGCAGGAGCGTGTACAGCTTACTTTCGGCCGCTACAACGACACGCAGCCGAGCTTCTCGAGCGATGGCTCGAAGGTGTTTTACGTCTCCGATCGCACCGGTGAGCACAACCTGTACTCGATCGAGTTGGCGTCGGAGACCGTCTACCGGTACACCAACATCCTCCACGGTACCTTCTTCCCACAGGAGTTACCCGACACCAACAGCCTTCTGTTCAGCAACTACAGCGATGGAACGTACGAGCTGTTCACCATGGACCTACCCGAAGCGGTAGAGCAGTTCGTCGCCGTGGACGAAGCGCTGCCGGACGAGGAGATCGATCGGCTGGAGCTGGAGGCCGCGGCGATCGCCGATGTCGAGCTCAGCGACCAGAATCGCACGCAATCGACAGGCGGCGGCTGGCATATCGCCAATATCCAGATTGCCGGCGGATACTCCAGCGGCCTGGCTGGCGGCACGGTGCTCGCCAACACGTACATCGAGATGCAAGACCTGCTCGGCAACCACAGCATCACGGCGATTCTCGGGTCGATCCAGAGTCAGCGTAACTACACGGCCGTCTACCGAAACCAGTCGAAGCGCTGGAACTGGGGTGCCCTGGCAACCAGCCAGCGGTCGTTTTTCTTCACCTTCGACCCGGCGAACGGATCTCTCGATCGCAACTCGATCTTCGGGTTGGACGGCGGCGAGTTGTTTGCCGACTATCCCTTCAGTCGCGACTGGCGCGCCGAGTTCTCGGTCGGATACTACGATCGCGATTACATACCGTCACAGTTCCTACTCGAGGGCACGGGCGGCACCCTGTCGACATTTGCCGACAACTTCCATAGCGGTAGCTACATGCCGATCGGCGTGAAGATCATCGGCGACAAGGCCCGGTTCAAGGAATACGGACCCTACGCAGGTCGTCGGATCAGTCTCGGATTCGAAACATCGCCGGCCGTCGGTGACCTGAGGTTCTACAACGCCGAGATCGACATCAGACAGTACTTCCAGATCACCAAGGACAGCCAGTTGGCGGTGCGGCTCTGGGGCTCGGGTAGCTTCGGCGATCACCCGACCGTTTTCTTCCTGGGAGGGCTGAATCAGCTGCGTGGCTACGACTACCTGCGCTTCTCGGGCAACCGCGCCTTCCTGATGAACCTGGAGTACCGCTTCCCGCTGATCTTCGAGGCTCGTGGTGGCCAGATGGCGCTGCGCCACATTCGCGGCGTGCTCTTTGCTGATGTCGGCGGAGCCTGGTTCAAGGGCGACGATTTCAAGCTCTTCGAGGACGGCCGGCTGGCCGATGCCCGGGGTTCGGTGGGAGTCGGGCTCAACATCAACTTGATGGGCCTGCCGTTGTGGTTTTTCTGGGCTGAGCGCACGAACGGTAAGGAGTTCTTCGGCGGTCCGGACTTTGAGTTCTACATCGGTCAGTTGTTCTGACCGGCGGAGGCCAAGCGTGGGTCGCTTCAGGGTTGATGATCCGAAGATTGATGTAGAAGAGCTGGAGGCGCGGGTCGAGGCACGGATCGCCGAGAAGACCGGCACGCGCTTTACAGTCGTCGACCTCGAGGTGCTGCGCCGTGCCGCGCTGCGTCCGCGTCTTGAGCGCCATCATCTGTCGTACGGCGTGCTCGAAGAAATGCCGCAGATACGGGGCAAGCTGTCGTCCGTGGAGCCGCCCCCTGGTGCAACGGCAGTGCAACCGCCAAAGGACGATCCCGTTGCCGACGTTGAAGACGTTGCCGACGTTGAAGGCGTTACGGCGTCAGAGGCTATCCAACCCCGCGAAATCAGCCCGCGGCGCGACCTGTACACGTCGGGTAGCCGCGGCCTGAAGGGGCGCTTGATCGGGCTCCTGCGCCGCTGCTTGAGGCCCGTGGTGCGGACGTCAAGTAATCTCGAGCACCTACTGGTGACTTTGGTAGCGGAGATGCGGAGGCAGGATCAGTGGCTTGGCGACGTCGCTTCGGAGGCTCAGGATGCTCGCCATATAGCGCAGGACGCTCTCAAGAGGAATCAGGACGCTCTCAAGAGGAATCTCGACGAGCGCATCGATCGCACTGCCGACTGGGTCGGCGCGCATCAGTCACAGATGATCGGTCAGCTCGAAGGGCGGCATGAGACGCAGCTGCATCTGCTCCATAACCTGGTGTACGAACTCTCCTATGCGCGCATTAACATGGATTCTCTTCAAGACCAGATCAGCGAGCTGAAACGTCAGTTCGAGACGCTCGAGGCCCGCGAGCGAATGTTGGAGTACCTGTCCATGAATCGCGGCGAAGACTAGCGGGCGCTCGAACCCCGTTGTCGTCGAGCTAGCGAGTGGTCTGCCCGGTTGCCGCATGGGCACCGGGCGGCTTGCCCGCCAGCGGCGGCTCACCCTACAATGGGCGTTCGCGCCTCGGTACCATGCGCGCCCGCAGCCGCGCCGGGGTTCTATCAGCTCTTCTGGCGAAGTCGGCGTGCGCCGCGAGCGCTTGCCTGACAGCCTAGCGAGTTCTCCCAGCCCACAGCCTTCCAGCGCAACGATCGGATTGTTCAGATGTACGCGGTCATCAAGACAGGTGGAAAGCAGTACCGAGTAGCCAAGGGCGATGTCGTACGCGTCGAGCGCCTGCGCGACGATGTTGGCGCCAAGGTCTCGATCGACTCAGTGAGTCTCGTGGCCGCGGATGATCAGGTTCACGTCGGGACGCCGATCGTCGACGGCGCTAGCGTCGAAGCGACGGTAGTCGAGGTCGGTCGCGGACAGAAGCTGCTGGCGTTCAAGAAGAAGCGTCGCAAGGGTTACCGGCGCAAGATCGGTCATCGGCAGGCGTACACAGCGCTGCAGATCGACGACATCGTTCTATCCGGCAGCGGCAAGCTAGTCAGTAAGAAGGCCGCAGCCAAGAAGCCAGCCGCCAAGAAGCCGGCTGCGAAGAAGCCCTCGACCAAGAAGGCCACGGCCGACAAGCCCGAGCAGACGGCGGCCAGCGACGATAACCTGAAGCGAATCGAGGGCATCGGCCCGAAGATCGAGAGCGTGTTGAAGGACGCCGGTATCATGACGTTCGCTGCCCTTGCGGGTTCCGACGAGGCGGCGCTTCGCGGGATTCTCGAGGCTGCCGGCGGTCGCCTGCGGTCTCACGATCCGACCACCTGGCCGTCGCAAGCAGCCCTCGCGGCCGAGGAGCGCTGGGACGACCTCAAGGAGCTCCAAGGTCGACTCACCGGCGGTAAAGAGGGATAGATCTCATGGCGCACAAGAAAGGACAGGGGAGCAGCCGAAACGGCCGCGATAGCAACGCCCAGCGGCTCGGGGTGAAGCGGTTCGGTGGTCAATTCGTTACCGGTGGGTCGATTCTGATTCGGCAACGTGGAACCCCTTTCAAGCCCGGCCTGAACGTCGGTCGTGGTCGCGACGATACGCTGTTTGCGACTGCCGACGGGTACGTCAAGTTCCAGAACAAAGGCCACCGCGGGAAGTTCATCTCTGTTCTCCCCGAGGCCTGATCCGGGCGTAAGCTTCGGTCGGCGGCGCGGCTGTTCTGATCCGGGGCACTCGTGGAAGCCCGATGCTTCGTGACCTGGTCCGCATTCGCGTCCAATCCGGTGACGGCGGCCGTGGCTGTGTTTCTTTCCGGCGTGAGAAATACGTGCCGTATGGTGGGCCGAACGGCGGCGATGGTGGCGACGGCGGCGACGTCTGGCTGGTTTGCGACGACGGATACAACCATCTGGGACACCTGCGAGAAGGCCAGTCGTTCAAATCATCGCGTGGGGCACACGGGCGGGGCAGCAACAAGCACGGGCGCGGTGGCAGCGACGTCGAGGTTCCGCTGCCGCCGGGAACAGAGGTGTACGACGACGCTGGCGGTGAGCTACTCGTCGACCTCGAGCAACCGCAGCAGCGATTTCGCGCCGCCTGCGGCGGCCGTGGTGGGCGCGGCAACGCCCGTTTCGCGACCGCCACGCGACAGGCGCCGCGATTCGCCCACCCCGGATCACCGGGAGAGCGCCGCACGCTGCGGCTGGAGCTCAAGCTCATTGCCGCGATCGGGTTGGTCGGTCGCCCTAACGCCGGCAAGACGACATTGCTGCGCTCGCTGACCGGCTCCCAGGGGAAGGTTGGCGCGTATCCGTTTACTACACTCGAGCCAAACCTCGGTGTCTTGGATACCGGAGATTGGAATCGTGCGGTGATTGCCGATGTTCCGGGGCTGATCGGCGGCGCGCATCGTGGAGAGGGGCTTGGGTTGACGTTTCTACGCCACATCGAACGGACGCAAGCATTGGCCATCCTGGTTGATGCGGCCAGCCTGGAGGGGGCACCATCCGATCACTATCGGGAGTTGTGCGACGAGCTCCGACTATACCGAGAGGACCTGCTGGATCGTCCACGAATCCTGGTTGCCAACAAGATTGATCTCGGGCCGCCGCCAGAGAGCCTTGCGGCGCTCCGGCAGCTCGCTGAGGACGAGCAGATCGCCTACTGTGAGATATCGGCCGTCACGCAGACGGGTCTCGACGCTCTTGTCGACTGGATTCGCGAGCAGACTGGTCGCGCTGCAGCGGAGGATCTTGCCTACACTGCTGCGACAAGCGGCACCAAGGGGAGGGAGCAGAATTGACACATCGGCGCGTCGGCGTCTTCGGCGGTACCTTCGACCCTCCGCATCTTGGACATCTGCTCCTTGCCGAGACGATCCGCGAGCAATTCGAGCTCGACGAAGTGCTGTTCGTGCCGTGCAACGAGCCGCCCCACAAAGAGCGGCCCGACCTGACCGCGGCGACGCATCGCTACGCCATGGTAGTGGCGGCCACCCTCCAGAACCCTGCCTTCTCACCGTCCGCTCTCGAGGTCAATCGGCCGGGCAAGAGTTACAGCATCGATACCGTTCGGGCGCTCGGCGACGAGCTCGGCGGCGACACCCGCTTGTTCCTCGTCGCGGGACTGGATTCCTTTCTACAGATCGAGACCTGGAAGGAGAGCGAGGCGCTGCTCGAGGCCTGCAGCTTCATCGTGGTGTCGCGACCCAACAGCAGCTTCGATCGTGTGCGTGAGGTGCTCCCCGAGTCGGTTCATGCTCGTCTAGTAGACACGCGCGGCGAGGCGGCGACCGACACCGATTCGAACGACCTGCACATTTACCTTTCGGACGCCGTTCACTTCAATCTGTCGTCGACCGAGATTCGCCGTCGGGCCAGGGGCGGGGAGAGCAATCGCTATCGCGTCACCAGCGAAGTCGAGCAGTATATCCGTACCCATGAGCTCTACACCGCAAGTCCCGTGGCCGCCGAAGCAGTGACCTGATGCCCGAGTCCGAGCTACAGAACGGGCGCTTCGACAAGACGCTGCCGCCGATCGTTGCCGAGGCGTTGGCAGCGCTCGACGATCGCAAGGCCGAACGGAGTGTCGTGCTCGACATGCGAGAGACGGCGAGCTTCACTGACTACATGATCATCGCGAATGGGCACAGCGCACCGCATGTGCAGGCGCTTTGCGATGCGGTAAGCGAACGCCTCGCCGACGCGGGTGCCAAGCCGAGTCACATCGAGGGTCGTTCGGAGGCAAACTGGGTGCTGCTCGATTACATCGACCTGATCGTGCACGTCTTCACGCCGGCGGCGCGAGACTTCTATCAGCTCGAGCGACTCTGGCGCGACGCGCCGCTGCTCGAGTGGGCCCCCGCAGAGCCTTCCGGCGAGGCGTGAGCACGCTCTCGTTTTGCTGGGTTGGCAAGACCAAGGCACCGTACGCCGTCGAGGGTGTCGCAGAATACGTCGGACGGATCACGCGATATCACGAATGTCGGGTTGTCGTGGTGCCCGAGGAGCGCCAGGACGGCCGATACTCCAAGCGCCACCGGTTGGAGCGCGAAGGTAGGCGGATCCTGTCTCATATCGGCCAGCTCGAGCCCGCGTGGGTGGCCGTGCTGGATGCGGGCGGAACATCGATGAGCTCGCGTGAGTTCGCCCGAATGATCCGTCGGGCTTGCTTCGAAGACACACGATCAGTGGTGTTTGTTGTCGGCGGGCCCGATGGACTATCCTATGCGGTCCGCGAACGAGCAGACCATGTGGTCAGCCTGTCTCAGCTGACCGTTCCGCACGACATGGCCCGGCTCCTATTGGCGGAGCAAGTCTACCGCGCCATGACGATCATTCGCGGTCATCCCTACAACCGCTAGGACCAGGAAAGAAGAGTTACGCAGTCATGAGAGCCGTTCTGAAGAAGAAGCTCCGGGCACAGCTGGACGAGCGCAGGCGTGAGCTCGCGGCAGCGTTTAAGCGGTCGAAGGAGACGCAGCGCCGCAATAGCGGCGAGGATGGCCCATTGGACCTGGCCGATACGGCGACCGAGCTCTATACGCAGGAGTTCAACTACAGTCTCTCGGAGAACGATCGCGCCCAACTGCAGCTCATCGACGCTGCTCTCGAACGCATGGACGACGGCGACTACGGCGACTGTGAGGAATGCGGTGAGAAGATCACCGAGACGCGCCTGAAGGCGATTCCCTGGGCCGCGCTCTGTATCGAGTGCCAGGAGCTCAAGGAAGCGGTCAGCCGCTAGGTCCTACCGCCGGTTCGAGTAGCCCGACCACCAGATTCGTCTCCATGGTGACCGTCTAACCGAACCATGTTGGGGCGTGCTTTCGGAGCGCTCGTAGACGGTCTTCTACCGCCGCGTTGTCACCATTGCGCCTCGCCCGTGTTGCGGAACGCCTGGTCGCCGTTCTTGTGCACGCGTTGTGCGGCAGCATTGCGGCCCTGCTATCAGCGCCTCGATCTCGGTGTCGGCCACCCAGGCCGTGGGCTGTTGCTGTACACAGGTCCCTGTCGCTCGCTCGTTCGGGCCTTGAAGTTCCAGGGGTGCGTCTCGATCGGACGCCGCTTCGGGCATGCCATGGTCCCGTTACTCGAATCCGTTCCGCCGGGTACCTTAGCGGTAGTCCCGATGCCGCTGCACTGGAGGCGGCAGTGGATCCGCGGACACAATCAGGCCCGGGCGATCGCTGGCGCGCTGGCGCTGGCCCGCCCCGGTGCACAGTTGTGTCCGCTACTGTGCCGCATGCGTCCCACGGCGCCGCAGGTCGGTCGTGGAGCGGCAGCGCGTGAACGCAACATGCGCAACGCTTTCGCCCTGGCCCACCGTTATCGGGGAGGCGGATGTCCGCCGCGGGTGGTGCTTGTGGACGACGTGATTACCACCGGTGCGACCATGCGTGCCGCGGTGCGCTGTCTGCGCGCTGGCGGAGCACGTCACGTGTGGGCCTGTGCCGCCGCCGTTACGCCGCCCTCCTCGCCGACAAGCACCTTGGAGGGGGATCGCTGGCGGCGCCGCGATGCGCGTCGTTGCGACCCCGTCGCTAGCGCGTCTGCAGACGCGCTAGCATCTTCTCGCGCAGCTCTGTGGCCGGTGGCGCGAACCACGAGTCGATGAAGCGCCGGTCGAGCGCCGTGCGTGTTTGCTGGAACCGCTCCATGATCGGAGCCGTGAGGCTTCCCTTCATGGCGGCGAACTCCGTCGGCGACTTGCCGAGGTCGAGGGCTACCTCGCAGGCTTGATCAATGGCCTCGTCGCTGCTGTCAGCGACGGCGTCGAGTAGGCCGGCCAGCTGTGCTTTCCCCGGTTCGTAGAGAGCTCCTCCGAGGATCACGGTTCGCGCCTGCTCCGAAGCGAGCTTGTCGCGCAGAATCTCGGTCACGACCGCGGGTAGCGTGAGTCCGATAGCCATCTCGTTCATCCCGATCTTGAAGTCGCCGCGCGTTCCGATGCGTCGATCGCACGCCATGGCAAGTACGCAGCCGCCCGCCACGGCATGACCGTTGACGGCAGCAACGAGCGGGTACCGAGTGGTCAGCGCGCGGGCCATTAGTACCGAGAATTCGTCGATGAACGCCGCGATCTCGGTACGGGAAAACGACGCCAACTCCACGAGGTTGAGGCCAGCGGAGAAGATCCCTCCATCGCCGGTGAGCACGGTCGGTCGTTGCTCGGCCTCCAACGCGCCAGTGATCGCCTGTACAGCGCGGGTCCCGAGCGCGTTGCCACTCCCGAGCTGCATACGCAGCAGGCGAACGCCGTTACGCTCCTCGTCTCGGATCATCGATTCCTCGTTGTCGCGCCCGATGTCCCGAACGCTGGTTGGATCATCCGGGAGGCCAGGATAGCTTGCGACCGCCAAGCATGTGCAAGTGCAGGTGAAATACTGTCTGCCCAGCGTCGGCGTTGCAGTTGAAGACCGTACGGTAACCGGCGGCGGCGTGGCCGCGCGCCAGGGCGATGTCACGGGCCATGGTCAGGAGTCTGCCGACCACCGCTTCGTCTTCGGGCTGGAGTTCGTTGAGCGTCGCGATGTGCTTGCGCGGTACCAACAGGATGTGGGTCGGCGCCTGTGGGTTGACGTCCTCGAACGCAACAGCCTGCTCATTCTCGAGAACGATCTTGGCGGGCACCTCGCCGGCTGCTATTCGGCAAAACAGACAATCGTCAGGCATCGCTCCTCCGGCTATTCGCGGAAACGCTCGACTTCTGCGCCGGCCGCTGCCAGCTTGCTCACGAGGTTCCCGTATCCGCGGTCGAGATGGTATAGCCGATCGATCACGGTCTCACCATCGGCGAGCAACCCGGCGAGCATCAGCGAGGCCGAGGCCCGTAGGTCGGTAGCCATCACCGTAGCTCCGGTCAGTGGTGTGGGTCCGCTGACGATTGCGTTGCGGCCGTCGATTCGAATATCGGCCCCCATCCGCGACAGTTCCGGCACGTGCATGAACCGGTTCTCGAAGATGTTCTCGCGGATTACGGAACGCCCGCCAGCTTGGCTCGTCAGCACCATGAACTGAGCCTGCATATCAGTCGGAAAGCCGGGATATGGCTGAGTTTGTAGATCCACCGGATGGAGGTCGCCGCGCGACACGGCAATGTGGTCGTTATCGACGTGGACATCGACGCCGGCGGCGGTCAACCTGTCGATAACCGCTCCGAGATGCTCCGGTCGGCAGCCGACGATCTCGAGTCCGTCACCGACGAGCGCACCGGCTACCAAGTAGGTGCCGGTCTCGATGCGATCTGGAATGATCGAGTGGTGTGCGCTGTGCAGCGACGCCACGCCTTCGATCTCGATGGTGTCGGTGCCGGCACCGTTGATGTGTGCTCCCATAGCGATCAGGAGGTCGGCCAGGTCGGTGACCTCGGGCTCCGCGGCGGCATTGCGCAGCACGGTCGTGCCGGTCGCCAACGTAGCGGCCATCATGCAGTTTTCTGTGCCGCCAACCGTGACAACGTCGAAGACGATCTCCGCTCCCCGCAGCCGTGTACAGCGCGCTTCAACATACCCTTGGTCGAGCTCTAGTGCCGCGCCCAGCCGAGTGAGCCCCGCCAGGTGCCGATCGACCGGGCGGGCGCCGATAGCGCAGCCTCCCGGGAGCGAGACGCGAGCACGACCCGTGCGTGCCAGCAACGGCCCCAGCACCAGAAAGCTGGCACGCATCGTCTTGACCAGGTCGTAGGATGCCTCCGACGCCGGTGTTGCAGCGCTGCGCGCGACGACGACGCCGGGCTCCGGGCGTGCTACCTCGCTGCCGAGCTGGTGAAGCAGACGGCAGGTGGTGTCGACATCGCGAACCGCCGGGACGTTCTCCAGGCGGGTCTCATCGTCGCTGAGCAGCGTCGCGGCGAGCGCAGGGAGCGCCGCGTTCTTGGCGCCGCTGATAGGTACTCGGCCGCTCAACCGTTGCCCACCGCGGATGCGAAGTTTTTCCATGAGGGGATTGTAGTGTTCAGGTCGGACCGATACGTAGCCAGGTCTCAGAGCGATGGATACCCGCTGCCCGTAGTCAGCGCCGCCGTACGGCGAGTACGCGCGGGATACCTTGGAAGTCCGGACTTGCCCGGCAGCTCATCCAACGGCCATCGCGACGCAACAAGCCCGTTACGATTTCCGCCTGGTCGTAACCGACCTCCAGCAGCATCGGGCAGCGCGAAGCCAGGCGCTTCGCCGCCTGGGGGATCAGCCGTGAGTAGATCTCCGTTCCGAGCGGCCCCGACGCCCAGGCGCCGACGGGCTCGTGATCGCGAACTTCCGGCTGCACGATGTCACCGGTGCGCACGTAGGGCGGATTGCTGACCAGCAATCCGATCTCTCCTGAGGGCTGGCGTGGGCGCACTGCCGAGAGGAGATCCGAGCGGACGAAGGAGATCTGGTGCTCGACGCCGTTGTCGACCGCACTGGCGGCGGCAGCGGCAAGCGGCGTGGGCGATAGGTCGATGGCCAGCACACGGCAGTGCTCATGCGCACGCGCCAACGCGATTGCGATAGCCCCACTGCCGGTTCCGACATCAACTGCCCACGGACGTGCCGGGTCCCAGAGATCCACGGCCTGCTCGGCGAGCTGCTCGGTCTCCGGTCGCGGGATGAAGACACCGGGCCCGACGCGAACCTCGAAGTCCAAGAAACTGGCTCGGCCCAGCAGGTACTGAAGAGGGTGACGCGCACAGCGGAGCGCGATCAGCGCGTCAAACGCGCCGGCCGTGTCCGGATCAATGCTCTCCGAGAGGCTCGCCAACAAGGCAGCGCGGTCGACGAGCAGAGCGTGCCCCAGCAGGGCAGTTGCCTGGATTCTGGGCGCGTCGACGCCGGCTGCCTCGAGTCGAGTCGCAGCGTCGCGCAGGGCCGCATCGATGGTTCGGTGCGCGGAAGCCATGATCACACCGATCCCGGTCCTACGGCGACCACGCTCAGCTGGCCGCTTGAAACTCGGCCTTCAAACGCTCCGCCTCGAAGGCGGTGATCATATCGTCGAGCACTGTGTCCAGGTCGCCACCGAGTATCTCGGCGAGCCTGTGCACGGTGAGCTGCACGCGATGATCCGTTAGCCGATTTTGCGGGAAGTTGTACGTGCGAATCTTCTCGCTCCGGTCACCGCTGCCCACCATCCCACGTCGCTCGGCGGCACGTTCGTCCTGCTGCTCCTGCATCTTTTGATCATGGAGACGTGACCGCAGAACGCGCATTGCCTTGGCCAAGTTCTTGTGCTGCGACTTTTCGTCTTGGCACGACACCACCAGGCCGCTTGGGAGATGGGTCACACGGATCGCTGAATACGTCGTGTTCACACTTTGACCGCCGGGGCCTGATGAGCAGAAGCGGTCGATGCGCAGATCCTTGTCTTCAATGTGCACTTCAACGTCCTTGGCCTCCGGCATGACCGCCACCGTTACCGCCGAGGTATGAATCCGGCCGGACGACTCTGTCTCGGGTACGCGCTGTACCCGATGGACACCGCTCTCGTACTTCAAGCGGCTGTATGCACCTTGCCCCTCAATGACCGCGATCACTTCTTTCAGCCCGCCGGTGCCGGTGCCGCTCTCGCTCAGCACGTCTACCTTCCAACGCTTTGCCTCGGCATAGCGCGCATACATGCGGAAAATCTCGGCGGCGAACAGCGCGGCCTCCTCACCGCCGGTGCCGGCGCGGACTTCGAGCACGACATTCTTGGCGTCGTTGGGATCCTTCGGCAGGAGCATGCGGTATAGGGCTTGCTCGAGCGCATCACGCTCGCCGCCGAGCCGGGCGATCTCTTCCTCGGCGAGCTCGCGCATCTCCGGGTCCGCCTCGTCGAGCAACTCTTCGCTCTCGCGGATACCCTTCGAGAGGTGCCGCAGCTGACGGTAAGCGCCGACGATCTGATCGAGCTCGGCATGTTGCTTGATGAGCTCGGTATAACGGGCCGTGTCCTGGATAACCTCCGGACGAACGATCTCTTCGTTGAGCGATTCGAAGCGGCTTTCCAGCTCCTGAAGCCGGGTCACGACCTGTTCTTGCACGGTCGGGGCGCGCGGACCACGTATCGGTCCTGGCGCGACGCTCCTTAGCTCTCGGCTTCGGAATCGTCGCCGGCTTCCGCGCCATCGTCGACGGTCTCGTCTTCGGCAGCAGCATCAACGCCAGCGTTCGGCTCGGCCTCGGCCGCCGCCACAGGCTCGGTCGCCTCCTCGGTGGCGGCTTCCGCAGGTGCTGCCTCGGTGGTGGCTTCCTCAGGCGCCTCCTCGGTGGCGGCCTCCTCAGGTGCCGCCTCGACGGCGGGCGCCGGCTTGGCGGCTGCCGCTCTCTTGACGACCTTCGCTTTGGCCTTGTCCTGTGCCTCGTAGAACTGCTGGTACTTGCGCTGGAACTTCTCCACGCGGCCGGCCGTGTCGACGAAGCGTTGCTCGCCGGTGAAGAAGGGGTGCGACGCCGATGAGATCTCGACGCGGATCACGTAGTGATCGACGCCGTCGATCTCACGCGTCTCGCCGCTCGTCTTGGTTGAACGCGTTACCAGCTCGAAGTCAGCGGCGCTGTCCACGAAGACGACCGGGTGGTATTCCGGGTGCAGTCCTTCTTTCATGGGAGCGTTGTCCTAGTCCTCGCTGTCCACAGCGGTGCCGTCAGCGAGTGTCTTGGGGGGGCGAATGTTGCCAAGGATGGCAGACACACAAGAATACCATCCAACGAGGATCTCCATTGGCTCGGCGCTCCAGCCAAAGTGCTACAAAAGGCTTTCGCACGTTCGTCAGCTCGCTGCGATGTGCGTGTCCAACAGCGACCACAGCTCGGCGCGCCCCGCACCGGTCACCGCGGAATAGGGAATAGGTCGCACGCCCTCCGGCAACTGAAGCCTGCGGGCGAATAGCTGAGCGGCGCGAGCGCGGCGTGAGCTCGATAGCTTGTCGGCCTTGGTGAGCACATAGGTGGTGGGTCGGTTGTTGGCACGCAACCAGTCGATCATCTGCTCGTCGAGTGTCGTCGGGCCATCACGCCGGATATCCAGAAGCTGTATCGCCATTGCCATCGGTCGCTGCGAATGCAGGTACGTCTCGATCAGCGCCGCCCACTCCCGTTCGCGCACCCGTCGCGGCACTCGCGCGTAGCCATAGCCCGGAAGGTCGACGAAGCGGCACCGCAGGCCGCCGCCCTCGACCCGATACCAGTGTATGGCTCGCGTGCGTCCGGGTGCTTTGCTCGTGCGCGCCAGTCGCTTCCGATTGAGCAGCGAATTGATGAGGCTCGATTTGCCTACATTGGATCGACCAAGGAACGCGATCTCCGGAAGCGACTCCAGCGGATAGTCCCCAGGACGGGAGGTCGTGAACTCCGGTCGTACCTCCTGAATCTTCACAGCGTGGCTTCCTCGGGGCGCCGCCTGCCGCGGCGGGCTCCGTAGCCAGCCCGGGTCCGGGGCGTGCGCAGCCGCTCTAGTGGGTCAGCGGTGGCTCCAACGCCTCGCTCGCCCGCGGATCCGCGGCCAGGCCACTGTCTTGCTCTTCGTTCGGCAACGGTGTCAGCGGCGACACCAACGCGTGCTTCAGCACTTCGTCCATGTTCGAGACGAGGTGGATCGTGAGCTGCTCACGAATCTCTTCAGGCACGTCTTTGAGGTCCTTCTCGTTCTCCGCAGGCAGCAGCACCGTTGTGATGTCGACACGATGGGCGGCGAGCACCTTCTCCTTCACCCCACCGATCGGCAATACGTTGCCCCGCAGGGTGACCTCGCCGGTCATGGCGAGCTCGTGGCGAACCGGAATCCCGGTGAGCGCCGATACCATCGCCGTTGCCAACGTTATGCCGGCGGAGGGGCCGTCCTTGGGAATAGCGCCCTCGGGCACGTGCACGTGGACATCGAGCCTCGTGTAGAAATCGCGGGCCACGCCCAGGTGCGCAGTACGTGAACGAATGAAGGACAGCGCCGTCTGGCCGGACTCCTGCATGACGTCTCCCAGTTGGCCAGTGAGCGCGAGCTTCCCCTTGCCAGGCATGAGCGAGACCTCGATGTCGAGCTTCTCGCCGCCGCGCTCAGTCCACGCCAGCCCACAAGCGAGTCCCACAGCTGCCTGCTCTTCGCGCCGCTTGCGCTTATACCGCGGTACGCCCAGATACTCCTCCAAGCGGTCCTCATCAACGAGAATCGTGGCGTCTTCCGGAATTGCCTCTGCCATCCGGCTACGGACCGGGAGCGACTTTGCGAGCGGATCGCGTGCCTCGACGAAAATATCGTCGGCGGTGAGCTCGGGCAGGTCTCCGGGCTCCGGGGCATCGTCGGGAGCGGTGTCGTCGGCTGCCTCGACGGTCTCCGGGATTGCTACCTCGGTGTCGTCCCCGACCCCATCGGTGTCACCGTCGTCCTCTGCGGCCGCCACGTCGGCACCATTGCCGTCCGCCGGTATGACGAGCGGGCTCGCCGTGGCGTCGTCGAGCTCCGGCGTCGGGACTTCGGAAAGGCTCCGGGCATCTTCCTCGGCCGCCAACGCAATCTCGGCGTGGTGCAGTTTCACCAGATCGTGTGCGCCCTTGCGGCATACCTTGGCGAGCTCGCGCTCGAGCCGGCGGACACCCGCCTCGCGGGTGTACTCGTCGATGAGCTTCTCGAGCGACGCGTCGGAGAGCTCGAGCTGGCCCGGTAGCAAACCGTGAAATGCGATCTGCTTGCTGAGCAGGTGTCGCCGGCCGATCTGTACCTTTTCGTGCTGCGTATAGCCGGACAGGTGGATGACCTCCATGCGGTCCTGCAAGGGTCCGGGTACCGTGTGCAGCACGTTGGCCGTGCAGATGAACATCACCCCTGACAGGTCGTATTCAGCGTCGAGGTAGTGGTCGACGAACGTATGGTTTTGCTCCGGGTCCAGGACCTCCATCAGTGCCGCCGAGGGGTCGCCGCGAAAATCCATGCTCATCTTGTCGATCTCATCGAGCAGAAACACCGGATTCACCACGCCCGCTTGTTTCATGCGCTGCATGATTTGCCCCGGAAACGCCCCGATGTAGGTGCGGCGGTGACCGCGAATCTCGGCCTCGTCGCGCACGCCACCCAGCGACTGACGTACGAAGTCGCGCGCCGTTGCGCGAGCGATCGACTTGGCAAGCGACGACTTGCCGGTGCCTGGAGGTCCGACGAAACACAAGATCGAGCCGCGCGGATTGTCGACCAGCTGGCGAACGGCGAGGAACTCGAGGATACGCTCCTTGATGTCGTCGAGGCCGTAGTGATCCTCCTCCAGCACCTGGCCGGCGCGCTCGAGGTCGCGGTTCTCCAGATTCCTCCGGAACCACGGTACGGAGACCAGCCAATCGACGTAATTTCGAGAGACCGTGGCCTCCGCGGACATCGGCGGCATGGCCTCTAGACGATCGAGCTCCTGTTCCACCTTCTCATTGACCTCGGCCGGCAGCCGGGCCTCGACGATGCGACGACGGAGTTGATCGAGCTCAGACTCGCGGTCGCCGCGGCCAAGCTCCTTCTGGATCGCCTTGATCTTCTCGTTGAGGTAGTACTCGCGCTGCGCCTGCTCCATCTGCTTCTTGACGCGGCCCTGTATTTCCCGGTCCATCTTCACCTTTTCCATCTCGGTGCTGATGTACTGGGTAAGCCTGTCGAGGCGAGCCTCCACGTCTACGATCTCGAGAATCTCCTGCTTGGCAGGCACGTCCAATGGCAGGTGGGCCGCGATGGTGTCGGCGAGGCGGCCGGGATGGTCCTTCTTCACCGCAGCCAGCACGGCTTCGTTCGGCAGATTGGACGATAGCTTTACGTACTTCTCGAACAGCCGCACCAGCCGGCGCGTCTTGCGCGATAGCAGCTCGTCGGCGTCGGTGTCCTCGATGGGCTTGACCACAACCTCGAGGAAGCTGGTCTCGTCGGTAGGCTCGATTACGAGCGCCCGCCGCACCCCTTCAACCAGGACCTTTACGGTGCCGTCCGGGCGCTTGAGGCTCTGGACGATGGTTGAAACGGTGCCGAGGCTGTAGATGTCCCCGGTGCCGGGATCTTCCGTCTCGGCGTCCTTCTGGGCCGACAGGAACAGACGCTTGCCGGTCTCCATGGCGCGCTCGAGCGCGTTGACCGAGCGCGAGCGGCCGACCACGAACGGCATCATCATTCCGGGAAAAATGACGACATCCCGCAGTGGCAGAAGAGCCAGGGTCTGATATTCGCCGGTCGGTTGAGTAGCCATAGGACGTGGGAGGTTCTGGTGGTGCCCGACAGGACGTCGAGCTCGTGCGCCTACGAAACCGCGGCCGAGGGCCAAGCTACGGTGATGGTTGCTGTTTGGCGCGTACGCAGCGAATGGCTGCGCTGCTTCCCCCTACAGAGTAGAGGTTACACGGTGGCCAGAGACGGCCGCAAACCACGTTTGATCTTGGCGCGTAGCATCGGCCCCTCGGATCGAACTCTCGTTCGAGTTGCTAGCAGCGCTCGCCGGGGTGGCCTCGGGGCGTCCGCCGAGACTCGCCGAAGGGAAACTCAGCCGGCTTTCTTGATTACCGCCAGCGGGTCGATCTTGTTCTCTACGACCTCACGGGAGATCACGCACTCCTCGACACCGATCTCGCTCGGCAGCTTGTACATGATCTCGAGCATGAAATCTTCCATGATCGCTCGCAGCCCGCGTGCGCCGATGCCGCGATCGATCGCCGCTTCGGCGATCGCCACCAACGAGTCGTCGGTGAACGTCAGGTTCACGCCTTCGCAATCGAAGAGCTTCTGATACTGTTTCAGAAGCGCGTTCTTCGGCTGTGTCAGGATGGTTACGAGATCGTCGCGCTCGAGCGCGTTCAAGTGGCCTACCACCGGCAGGCGGCCCACGAACTCAGGGATGAGCCCGTAGCGGATAAGATCGCCGGGCTGAACCTGTGCGAACAGGTTCTCTTCGGTGTTCGCGTGTTGCTGCACGTCAGCGGTGAAGCCCAATCCCTGCCGCCCGAGACGCTGCGAGATGATGCGGTCGAGGCCGACGAATGCTCCACCGACGATGAACAGGACGTTCGTTGTATCGATCTGGAAGAACTCCTGATGAGGGTGCTTACGGCCGCCTTGCGGCGGCACGTTCGCCTGCACGCCCTCGAGGATCTTCAGCAAGGCTTGCTGTACGCCTTCGCCCGAGACGTCGCGCGTGATCGAGGGGTTCTCGTCCTTGCGGGCGATCTTGTCGATCTCATCGATGTAGATGATGCCGCGCTCGGTCTTCTCCTTGTCGTAGCCCGAGGCTTGGAAGAGCTTGAGCACGATGTTCTCGACGTCTTCGCCAACGTATCCTGCTTCAGTGAGGGTGGTAGCGTCGGCGATCGTGAACGGCACCTGTAGCACGCGGGCGAGCGTTTGCGCGAGCAGCGTCTTGCCGGTTCCGGTGGGCCCGATAAGCAGGATGTTGCTCTTCGAGAGCTCGACATCGTCGCCGGTCCGGCGGTCGAGCAGATCGCTGCGCCGATAATGGTTGTAAACCGCGACCGCAAGCTTCTTCTTGGCCGCGCTCTGCCCGACGACATACTGGTCGAGGAAGGCCTTGATCTCTGCCGGCTTTGGCAGCTCGACGAGCTCACTGCGCTCCTCGAGGTCACGCTCCTCGGCGATGATGTCCGTGCAGATCTCGATGCACTCATCGCAGATGTACACGTTGGGCCCGGCGATCAACTTGCGGACTTCGCTCTGGCTATTGCTACAGAACGAGCAGCGCAGCGATGAGTTTCCCGAGCTGGATCGGCTCATAATCGATTTCCTGTAAGCCGGTTATGCGCTCGCCCCATCGAACGCAAGTGCGTGGGCAGGTTAGCTCGCGTCGCGCGAGTCAATGACCTTGTCTATCAAACCATACTCGACGGATTCAGACGCCGTCAGAACGAAGTCCCGGTCGGCGTCCGATGCGATCTTCTCTACAGACTGACCCGTCCAACCGGCGAGCATGTGGTTGAGCTGTTCGCGGAGCCGTAGGATCTCGCGCGCCTGGATCTGGATATCGGCGGCGGTACCCTGCATTCCGCCCGAGGGTTGATGGATCATGATGCGCGCGTTCGGGAGCGCAAAGCGCTTCCCGCGCGTGCCGGCAGCGAGCAGAATCGCGCCCATACTCATCGCCTGACCAATGCAGATCGTCGATACGTCGGGCTGAATGAACTGCATCGTATCGAGCATCGCCAGCCCGTCGGTGACCGAACCGCCGGGGCTGTTGATGTAGAGCGAGATATCACGCTCGGGGTCTTCCGCCTCGAGGAACAGCAACTGAGCGATCACCAGGTTCGCGACCATGTCGTCGATCGGTGAACCGATGAAGATGATGTGATCTTTCAGCAGCCGCGAGTAGATGTCGTATGCGCGCTCGCCCCGAGCAGTCTGTTCTACGACCATGGGAACGAGCGTCATCGCGGGCTCCGAGCTAGGCTGGCGGCGGTTCGGTGTGCGCTGAGCATGCAATCGATCAGCGAAAAAAAGCAGCGGCGTCAACCAGTACCGACGACTCCCTGAGCCCCGGAAACACTGGCGTTTTCGCCGCCATCCTGGGTGATCGTAGCACGGTCCTGAAGGTGATCCAAAGCGAAACGTCGGCGCATGGTGATACGCAAACCCTCGAAGGCCCCCTCCTTCCGCATCTGCTGGACTACGGACGGAAGAGGCCGCTCGTTTCCCCCCTCGCTTTGTTCGAGTTGTGATCGGATCTCGGCCGTCACCTGCTCGTCATCTACGACCAGTTGCTCGTCGTCGGCAATCCGGTCAAGCAACATTTCATCTGCGATTCCGTCGCTGGCGCGCTCCCGGTTCTCGGCCCGGAACTCGGCCCAGTTGATCGCTTCGCGCGGATCGACACCCTGTCGCGCCAGGTCGGAGGCGAAGCGCTGCGACATCTCGTCAAGACGACGCTCGATGAGAGAGGCGGGCACTTCTACCGGGTTCTTTTTCCGCAGCTGGTCGAGCAACTGTTGCTCGACCTCGCGCTCCGCCTTAGCCTCGAGCGATTGCTTCAAGTCCTCGGCAATCTTGGCGCGCAGCGCGGCCAGGTCGTCCATGCCGAGATCCTTGGCGAAGTCCTCGTCGATCGCCGGCAGCTGCCGGCTCTTGATCTCGGCTACCTGGACTCGACAGCGGACCTCCTTGCCGGCGAGCAGGGCGTTCGGATACGTATCTGCCAGCTCGGTAACGAACGTCCGCTCCTGCCCCACGGTCAAGCCCTCGAGTTGGGTGTTGAGTCCGGGTATCGCGCCCTCCTGCCCGACGTGGACGTAGCGGTTTTCTTCAAGGAGCTTCCGTCCCTTGCCGTCCTTGGCAAACAGCGCGATCTCGCACCGAGCGTAGGTTCCGGCGGAAATCCCCTCGCCCTCAGGCGCCGGGGCGAGGCTGGCAGCACGCTCACGCAAGTTCCCCAGAGCCTCGTCGATCATCTCGTCGGTGAGCTCCAGGTGTGGCCGGGTTGCACTCAGGTCGAGGTCGACAATGGTTACCTCGGGCGCTGTATCGAAGCTCACCGTGAAGGTCAGTGGCTCACCGGCGCGAAACTCGACCTCGCCCAGCGTCGGCGAATCGAGCGGTTGCAGCTCGCGTGCCTCCAACTCGGCGCGAACGAGCTCGGGAATCGCATTGTCGAGCACGCGCTGACGAATCTGGTCTCCGAACTGCTGGGCCACCATCGACAGCGGCGCCTTGCCCCGGCGGAAGCCAGCTAGGCGGGCGTGTTCCCGGAACGCCTGGGCTGCGGTATCCAGTTGCTGACGCATTGTCTCGGCCGGAACTACCAGCCGGAGGGTGTGGTGCACGCCTTCGTGGGAGTGCTCGGCTTCATGGTCCATCGATGCGGTCATTCTGATTGCTTCCGGCAGTGTCCAGAGTGCAGGGAAAGAGAACTATCAGGAGGTCATGTTGTCCGTGGGGGGAGCCGCGATGGTGCCGGAGAACATGCGAAAGGGGGGACTCGAACCCCCACGGGCGTTAGCCCACTGGCTCCTAAGGCCAGCGCGTCTGCCAATTCCGCCACTTTCGCGTGGCGCTTCTCGCCGCCGGCCGCCGCCTGCCTCACGGGCGAGCGACGGATTCCGGCTGGCGACTGACGGGCCCCTGAGGAACCCGTCGAAGAGGTGAGCCGCCTAGGAATCGAACCTAGAACCTACGGATTAAGAGTCCGTTGCTCTGCCAGTTGAGCTAGCGGCCCACTGAAATCGGAAAGCCTTATTTTGTGGTGAGTTACAGTCATTTACGAGGAACTCCTGAACTGGGTTACTCGGCCAGATCGGGCAAATTGTCCCTTTCTTGTCCCTGTCACGTCGCCGAGCCTCCCGAGCGCGTTCCTCAGATCAGCCTCGTCGACGATGTCGTATCGGTCGAACACCGACCGGGTCTTGTGGCCGGTGATCATCATCGCGGTCTTTTCGGGGACGCCGGCGCGGACCAGGTTGCGAACTGCTGTCCGGCGAAAGTCATGGGGGAGTTTTCCCAGACAGCCGGCAGCTTTGCAAGCCGACACCCACGCTCTACGGAAGTCCTTGATCACACTCCCGTCGCGATGGAACACGTAGGGACAGATCACACCCTCGTCGGTTAACCGCTCGCGCTCTCGCCACTGCCGTTCGATGACATCTACCAACTCCGGGAGCAGGTCGTAGGGCAAGCTTCGGCCCTCGGCGTTCTTCGTCGTACCGGGTTCAAGCCGGATGATGGTGACCTGACCCCACGGTTAGTACCACGTCTTATCTCAGTAACTCGGTGCTGACAAGGGGTTGTTGAGGCCGGCGAAGCGCAGCGCAGCCGGATTCAACAACAGCGCTTCCGGGGCCGGTGGTCGGTAGCCTAACGAGCTG